>Ga0209443_1000007_pt1 | contig 142113 bp, 146 predicted proteins | sample LauGreBMM110DCMD_2_FD_187571 | JGI IMG/M metagenome (GOLD analysis project Ga0209443, IMG submission 187571) | Freshwater lake microbial communities from Lake Michigan, USA - Su13.BD.MM110.DCMD (SPAdes) (version 2) | ecosystem: Environmental > Aquatic > Freshwater > Lake | place: Lake... | reverse complement strand
ATAAAATATAATGGGAAAATTGTTAGATATTGCCGCTTCTGTTGAAAAAAGTCCTGTTACGCGCGTTTTATTGGGAATTGTTTTAGGTGTTTCAAGTGTTTTAATAGACAAGAAAATGAACAATCGCAACGCACGGCCTCTCATCAACGCGATGGCGCTTATTACGGGAAGTGATGGAATGAAATATGATATAAAGCCTGGAGCTCAATTGGTTGGAGCTCAATTGGCTGGAGTTGATTTAAGTAGGGCTGATTTAAGTAGGGCTGATTTAAGAAATGCTAATTTAACAGGTGCTAATTTAACCAATGCTAATTTATCGGGTGCTATTTTAACAAAAGCCAATTTAACCAATGCTAAGTTAACAGGGGCTGATTTAAGAAATGCTAGTTTAGGGGCTGCTACTTTAAAAGGCGTTATCGGCAAAATTAATGGATTTTTTGGTACTAGATTACCCGATGGCTGGAAACTAGTTAAAGGCTATTTAATCGGACCTGGAGCGAATTTAACGGATGCTGATTTAAGCGGGGCTGATTTAAAGGGAGATAATTTAACGGGTGCTAATTTAACAGGTGCTAATTTAACGGGTGCTAATTTAACGAGTGCTAATTTAAAAGGCGTTACCGGCAAAATTAATGGATTTTTTGGTTGTATATTACCCGATGGCTGGAAAAATGTTAACGATTATTTAATCGGACCTGAAGCGAATTTAACCAATGCTGATTTAAGAGGGGCTGATTTATCGGATGCTAATTTAACGTATGCTAATTTAACAGGTGCTAATTTAACAGGTGCTAATTTAACAGGTGCTAATTTAAAAGGCGTTATTAGCGGCGGAATTACCGGATCTAATTATAAACTACCCGTTGGCTGGAAAAATGTTAACGATTATTTAATCGGACCTGAAGCGAATTTAACCAATGCTGATTTAAGAGGGGCTGATTTAAAGGGATATAATTTAACGGGTGCTAATTTAACAGGTGCTAATTTAACGGATGCTAATTTATCGGATGCTAATTTAAGCGGGGCTGATTTAAGAGGTGCTAATTTAACAAAAGCCAATTTAACGGGTGCTAATTTAAAAGGCGTTATTAGCGGCGGAATTACCGGATCTAATTATAAACTACCCGTTGGCTGGAAACTAGTTAAAAGCTATTTAATCGGACCTGGAGCGAATTTAACGGATGCTAATTTAACAAAAGCCAATTTAGAGGGCGCTAATTTAACCAATGCTAATTTTACGTATACTAATTTAACGGATGCTAATTTAACAAAAGCCAATTTAACGGATGCTAATTTAATAGGTGCTAATTTAACGGATGCTAATTTAACAGGTGCTAAATTAACGGGTGCTGGTTTAAGCGATGATAAAAAATACTATAAAACAAAAGGAAAACCCGTAAGTCTCCCCAAGTCTTGGAAATATATGCCCTATAAAAAGGATAAAAGCGGAACTATTTTAGAAGGCATTTATTTTTCAGGTTAATTATTAGTCCCAATCCTTGAATAAACCTCCGGCCAATAAATTTGGTTTATATGGATGCGGGTTATCGTTGAATTGTTGGTCGTGATTTTCTATTGCCGCGATTTTATTAATTTCTGATTCGTCGTCGCGTTTCAAGTAATTTAATAGTGCCAATTGAGCAAACATTTTTTTAAAGTTATATATTTGTTCGGATTTTGATAAATTATCGGCGTGAATTTGAATGTGTGTATTTACAATTGTGGCGTTACACGTATTACACAATTCCGTGGTTGTACTATTGATTAAATATCTTTGATCATACCCACTAAATGGATCTCTTTGACGTTTATTAAAGGCGTGCTGATTTATTGTCATTTTCGGAACATTTCTTGACAAAAAAGAAAAAATCAATAAGGTGAATTTCATCTTATTGATTAAACGTGAGAAAAATTTATATTTTTATTGTAATTCTTTTTATTTATTTTGTTTGACAGGAATTTTAATTTACAACAGCTGCCACGCGGCGGCGCTCCACCACATTCAAACTTTCGTCTGCCATTGCAGATCGCTGCTTCGCAGCAAACTTTGCCCGGCAAGCATTGTCTGCAACGCACTGCTGGTGACGTTCGTATTGCTCAACGGATTCATAGAATAGTGTCGCTGGTTCACTGAATTCTCCGGTGCAAATGCGCGCCTTGAAGTATAGATCCTCGTGTCTTGAGCCAACGCGATGTCCGTAATACTTCTCGCCAGTGACCGCGTTGCGAATTGTGCTTCCAGTGTCACCTGAACCAAACATCATCATAGACTTCATCTTGTAAGAACTGGGATCAAATCTCTTGGTTTTGAAACACAGTCTGTCTTCAACGGTCTCCGACAAGATCTTATTCACCTTTTGTCTATTGGACCTAGAATTCACCGAGATGTTGTCGTCATCGGCGTCATTGGACATTTGGTACTTGTAATCGTAATTGCGGCTCATTGTTCCGAGGGATTGTCTGCGATACTTTAATTATTTGGGTTTATCTCTAAATCAATTTTTTTTCAAATGCATAATCTATTCAAATTGTTAATTCATGAAAGCCGCATTTATATTTTTTTTTATTTTTATTTCGGATTTATTTTTGCATTATTTGTGCATTTGAAATATAAATATTGTATTATGCCGAATAAGCAGAAATATCAATAACGCTTACTGTATCACTTTTACTATTTGCAACATAAGCATTATTTCCAGAAATAGCAATAAAAATGGGGCTAATTCCAACCTTAATTGTTTTTATAACGGTATTCGTTGTTGTATCAATAACGCTTACTGAATCACCATCATTATTGGCAACATAAGCATTATTTCCAGAAATAGCAATAAATGTGGGGTAAGATCCAACAGGAATTGTTGTTTTAACGGTATTCGTTGTTGTATCAATAACGCTTACTGTATCATTGCGACTAGTTGCAACATAAGCATAATTTCCAGAAATAGCAATCAAACTAGGGTAAGATCCAAGAGGAATTGTTTTTATAACGGTATTCGTTGTATCAATAACGCTTACTGAAGTATCGCCCTCATTTGCAACATAAGCATTATTTCCAGAAATAGCAATAAATGTGGGGTAAGATTCAACAGGAATTGTTGTTTTAAGTGTATTTGTTTTTGTATCAATAACGCTTACTGTGTCACTGCCAGAATTTGCAACATATGCATTATTTCCAGAAATTGCAATATGTATGGGTTCATCTCCAACCTTAATTGTTTTTATAACGGTATTCGTTGTTGTATCAATAACGCTTACATTATTAGAACCATTTGCAACATAAGCATAATTTCCAGAAATTGCAATAAATTTAGGTTTTCCGTCAACAACAATTGTTTCTATAACGGTATTCGTTGTTGTATTAATAACAATTACTGCTCCATTATAATAGTCTGCGACAGCAACATAAGCATTATTTCCAGAAATAGCAATAAACTTAGGGTTTCCTTCGGTAATAATTGTTTCTATAATGGCATTCGTTGTTCTATCAATAATGCTTACTGTGGTGTCACTGCCAGAATTTGCAACATAAGCATAATTTCCAGAAATAGCAATAAAGCTGGGTCCAGCTCCAACAGGAATTGTCGGCAATAATGTACTTTTAACATTTTTTAAAATTATGCCAATAACGGCAGCAATTCCAACAACAACAAGCAAAGGCGTTATTTTTCCCATTATACTTAATATGAATAAAATGTTTTTTGCTAAAAATATAACTATTTTGCAATAATATAGAAATGTTTCAAGTCATTATTTAATCTCCTAATTTAGCTGTTGCGTTCTTTGCTGAATTGATTTTTGGATTATTTGTGCATTTGAAATATAAATGTTGTATTATGCCGAATAAGCAGAAATATCAACAACGCTTACTGTTCCACCGTTTTGATTTGCAACATAAGCTTTATTTTCAGAAATTGCAATATAAGAGGGGAACGGTCCAACCGGAATTGTTTTTATAACGGTATTCGTTTTTGTGTCAATAACGCTAACTGTATTATCAGCGAAATTGGTAACATACGCGTAGTTTCCAGAAATTGCAATACAATCGGTGAATTCTTCGCCAACCGGAATTGTTTTTATAACGGTATTCGTTGTTGTATCAATAACGCTTACATTATTAGAACCATTTGAAACATAAGCATAATTTCCAGAAACAGCAATAAATCTGGGATTAAATCCAACAGAAATTGTAGAAACTGCATTTGTTTTTGTATCAATAACGCTTATTAATCCAGTTTCAACACCATTTGCAACATAAGCATAATCTTTATTTTCAGAAATTGCAATAAATCTGGGTTCTTTTCCAAGAGGAATTGTAGAAACTGAGTTTGTTTTTGTATCAATAACGCTTACCGTATCATCATCAAAATTTGCAACGTAAGCATTATCTCCAGAAATAGCAATAAACCTGGGGTATTTTCCAACAATAATTGTTGAAACTGTATTTGTTTTTGTATCAATAACACTTATTGTTCCATCACCAGAGTTTGCAACATAAGCATAGTCTTTATTTTCAGAAATTGCAATAAATCTGGGTTCTTTTCCAACCTTAATTGTAGAAACTGTATTTGTTTTTGTATCAATAACGCTTACTATATTATCTCCATGGTTTGCAACATAAGCATTATTTCCAGAAATAGCAATAAATCTGGGGTTTTTTCCAACCTTAACTGTAGAAACTGAATTCGTTTTTGTATCAATAATGCTTACTGTATTATTATCACTGTTGGCAACATAAGCATAATCTCCAGAAATAGCAATAAATTCGGGGCTATCTCCAACAGTAACTGTAGGCGATGTAGGCGATGTAGTAATAACATTTTTTAAAATTATGCCAATAACGGCAGCAATTCCAACAACAACAAGCAAAGGCATTATTTTTCCCATTATACTTAATACGAATAAAATATTTTTTTCTAAAAATATAACTATTTTGCAATAATATACAAACGTTTCAAGTCATTATTTAATCTCCTAATTTAGCTGTTGCGTTCTTTGCTGAATTGATTTTTGGATTATTTCTTTTATTTTATTTTCCAAATAAGCCACTTTTGTTGTAAGCTGTGTATTTTCTTGCATCAACGAATGTATCATTTGAGTCTGTTCTGATAATTTTTTCTCATAAGCAGTCGCCAATTCTATAGGGTTTGCGTTCATTATATTTTTTTGTTGCATTTGCATCATCTTTTGATGGTTTTCAATAGCTTCCGCGCGTTTTTTTGTAAGCTCTTCTATTTGCTGATGAACCTCCGGTTTATGCTCTGGTCTTCCTGGTTCATATGAGGCAAGCACTGCGTCAATTGTATTCATAAAAAACTCCTTTATATCGGGTTCTTTTACAAAATCATCCACAGTTTTTTCTGATAGGGATACATATGGATTTGGATTTTCCAACATTGTTTTCTTATCAAATGAATTGTGAACATGGGAAAAAACCAAAATAGACTTCATAGAATCCAGTTGAACAAACGGTATCGTGTAACCTTTCAAAAATTCCTTTTCCTCTGCAAGAGCAGCATTATCGTCATACTTTGTTTGTTTTAACAGTTCCCTTCGAAAAGCAAACGTTGCCGCAGTAGAATGATTCGGTCCGTATGGCCCAAACTTGTACGTTTTATGAATGTGTTTAAAATAAATATACATTTCGCTTGAACCCGCGCAAAGAGCCTGTGGATTTTTTTGCAGCGTTTCTACTGCATGCGACACTCTTTCCGGCGGATAATAGTCGTCGTCATCCATGTAAACTAGTATATCACCTCTTGCCTTTTCGTGCATCAAATTTCGCTTTTTACCTAGATTCATTTTTTTGTCATATTTAAAATATTTTACCTGAGGTATATCCTTGACCAAATCTTCAATCTTATCGGTTCCATCATCAATAATAATCCACTCCATTCTATCCTTTGGATATATCTGATTTTCAAAACACTTTATAATAACAGGATAAAACGGTCGCCTATTAAAGGTTGGTGTGCATATACTAACAAATGGAAATTCGTCTTTTTTATTTCCTGTTTTATTATTTTTCATAATGGATCCTATTTAAAATATAATACAAGAGGTTTTTATATTATATTCAAAAGCTTACAATAAATTTTTTGCCTGGACCATTTATTTTCTTGTTCTTTTTGAACCGCCAAACAAATTCTCTATTTTTTCCAGCAAACTGGGGTCACCTTTTGTTTCAGTTGTTGGTTCACACACTTTTTCCGCTTGCGCATAATCGCCTAATCCAAACGTTGAATGATCTACACCTTTTGGAGTATATGGTTTATAAATGCCTGTAAAGAAGTACAATAATATGCAAGCAACAATAGCTACAAATGCAGTATATCCACCAAAATTGCTGTTGGCGCTAACGATAATATTCAATGACATAAGAATCATTATAATACTCATTTTAAATTTCAATATATTTTTAATGGTTTCACCCACACCATACGATTTTCCAGTTGTTGCATTCTTTGATTTCATAAATAAAGGGAAAAATACGCAAAATGTGGATATCAAGAAAGACAAAATGGGAATGATAAGCCCCATTCCGATTAAAAAGAACGCAATAATAAATAAGAATATATAAAATAAAGACCAATACCACGTCAATATTCCCCACATGTCACCACTTTTCCAACTCGTTGAAGTGTTGGTTTCTGTTTTTTCTCTAAACAATAAATGAATATTGTAAAACCACAAAAAGATCAAATAAAACGTGTCTATTACACCGGTTAATATATATATAAAAAACCCTAAAAACGGTCCTAATAATACGATTAACGTTTCGGGAACAAATGCATTTATAAAATTATAGATAGTGTTAATGATGTTAAAATTGCAAGCGATAACTTCTTGCAATGTGGTTCCAACGTACATTTTAAAAACATTGGTTTTAGGGCCATTAACAAGTGATTTTAATGCGCCTAGAGTCTTCTCAATTGTTTTTAAATTTTCTTCCAACGGAAATTTAATTTTAGTTGACCAACTGCCTTTCTCTGTCTTTACAACGTTAATGTCTATTGGAATTTCTTTAATTGGTGGCGCGGTGTCGGTATAAGGAACGTACGCTAAACACGTTGGAAGCAGGTTGGATTGTGCGACTTTTCCCGTGTATAAAAATAAAGAACCAATTAATATTATAATACCTAAAGTGATCAACTGATAAAAAATTCCGAGAGAAAATTTCAAAAGCTCATTTTTTGGTTTTTCGCTTTTATTTTTTTTATCATCTATAGCTGATGTATCTGACATAACTATAATAAAACGATATAATATTTTATTCATTAAATTGCTAAAAATCTTTTTATCTAATCAAAATATATAATGAGCAAACTATATTTAATCATTTTGTCCTTTATTCTATTATTTTTAACTATTTACATTTTTAACTGGGGAGACTATTTAATAAAAAATGGTTACATTGTTGAGCAATTTACATCATTAGGACCCATCATTGATAATGGAAGTCCTTCAACAAATCACACCGTAGATTTGCCGTTAACAACTACAACGACTTGTCAGAATATATGCGGCCCCAATAATAGATGTTCATTAACGGGAGAACAATGCAGTTCTGATATAGATTGTTTTGGTTGCAATTCTAAAACAAAACAATTCGTTCCTGAAAATAGTCCACTAGTTACAAATGTTCGCGGTGAAAACGATGCAGGTAAACTGACAACTGAACAAACACCAAATTACTCTGTTTTAACAACAGACATTGGCACACAAGCTAAATTGGTTGGTAAACCAGACAGCCCACCCCCAAGCTATTTTAAAGGCGTTGATACTTGGAGAGAAACTTTTGACGCGGAAAAGGAATTGTTTGATAAGCGATATAGTCCATCCGCGCAATCATTCATGCCAAATTATCCAAAACGACCAACGTTGAGCGGTGAATTTATTGTTGACGGACCTTTGGCTGCCAATGATTTTCTTTAGTAGCACCCGCAAATAATATCACGCAATATATATGAGATTCTTCAAAGGTGCAAATAATTTAAATAATAATTTAAATAATGAATCTAATAAACTATTAACTATGAAAAATAAATTGCAAATACCATTACCATTATCAAATGGTGAAATGTTTTATCCTGAGCAAGCCGTTGTTATTTGGAGATTGTCTTTTTTGATTTTTTTTACTGCAATGCACGCTTATTATAGAAAACATTATGATATGGCGGCAATATCCGGAACAATCTTCTTAACATCTGTTAATCATTGGAGAAAACCTGTACACAATTCGTTAAGACGCAAAGTAGATGTAACGTGTGTTATAAATGGGGTTATTTACCATATTATTCGCGCGAATCATACAAAAAGTAAAGAGGTATATTTTACTGTTCTTATTTTTAGTTTATTTTTCTTTTTTCTTGGCAAATATTTTGATATAAAAAAACGTTTTTGGTCGTCAATATATTCTCACGCAACGTTTCATTTAATGGGTAATATTGCAAATAATATTTTATATTCAGGAGATCTTATTCCCATTGGCTTTATAAAAGAATAGAGTTGTCAGTTTATTTTTTATTTATTGTCTCTTATTTTTATTATTTTTTATTTATTATTTTTTATCAATGACGACTTCTTTTGCAATATTGCGAATTATTTTATCGCATTTTTTATTATCATCTTCTAAGGTAGAACCTCCCATGGCCTCCAATAATATATTTTGATATTCCATGTGCTTCTTAGTTTCAAAATCTTCAGATGCCGGATTTTCCTTTACCCAAAATGGAATTTGTTTTATGTTTTTATTTTCAATGCCCTTTATTGCGCGTTTAATTTTAATATTTTCGCCATTTTCCTTTTCCCACGCGTTTTTGTCTTTAATGTACAACGTTTCTCTCTTCAAATCGCTGCAATGAATCGGTCTTTTAAATACATCAAGTGCATGTAAATTTCGCATGAATATTTTGCTCATTCCTTCTACATAACCAACGCGACCGATCATATCCAAATCCGATAATTGCAACTTTATCTGTTCTACAAAGTCGCCAAGGTTGAGGGCATCTTTGCACTGTTCATTCAAGAAGAACTGCAAGTTAAACTGATTATTATTTGTATTACTGTTATTAGTTGTATTATTTATAACAGTATTTTTCTCCTTTGCGAGTTCCATTATCTGCTTATTTTGCTCAATAATAAGCTCTTTAAATTCCTTGTTTTGTTTAAGTAGCTCTACAATTATAATATTTGAAGGTAGATCAGATTCTGTTGGGGTGAAGACCGCGCTTTCGCATTTTTTCTTATGAGACCATAATCCTTGGCGATGTTTATATTCCTTACCACACTCGCAAACAAATTTCTCGGCTGTTTTTGGCGTATTTTTGTCATCATTTGTCATTCGTTTGTCATTCTTTTTATGTTTCAGTGTTAAATTGTGTCTATCCCAATCACTCTTCTTAGAGCATTTAAAGTCGCAACATTTACAAGTAAAAAAGCCGGCGGGTTTTGGCGCATTTTTGTCATTCATTTGTCCTTATTTTAAGGACAGAAAAAACGCCTAAACCCTTTTCCACAATAAATATATAAAAATTAGCGTAACAATTTTTTACGATTTTAAAAACTTTTTTAGACCATGATGCTAAGAATGGCGGAATTTTGACCCCTTTTTCATAAAACCTCGGCGGTTTTGAAAATTGGACATTTTTTTTGTCCTTTTTTGGATTTTGGAAACACTTTTGCCCCCTTTTTATTCGAATTTTCACCCCTTACTGAGAATATACAACCAAAATAATATATTCTGACTTTATTACCTATTTCAATGCGCCTATATAAGCAAAATCCTTCAGTTTAATGCGTAACTGATTAATAAGGCTTATTTTGTTATCCGTAACGAACTGACACGATAAAATTACTCGGCGCTGATTTGCACACAGCTTGGACGCTCTGTGATATAAGTAATTTCCTTCAAAACAAATGCCGTTTTCATTTAAATCTAGACTTACCACCTCATTTTTATTATTTTTGAATTCAAACTTAGTGCACGTAAGATCCGCGGTAATCGGAATCAAAACAGTGAAAAAACGGCCATCATAATAATTATAATCGTAGTGCCAATTGATCCAGTCACCTTCATTCTCATAAATTAATAAAACGCACGAAGTAGGAAAGGAAAGGTTCGTTGGATATACCTTGAATCCAAGAAGTTCTGAAATTTTGTCACAAAGTTCATTTTGATAGAAAGGTATAATGCTGTCAGAGTGTTTTACGATTTGATTTGTGGGAACCGTAACACCTGCTTTATTTGGAAGCGCGCAATTGGCAATATTTTCGGCAAAGGATGTTATTTCAACGCGTTTTTGAATGGATTTGTCCTGTAACATGGATTGAATTTCGTTCATAGAATTATTAGATAATTGAATTGGAAATTCCTTATAAAGACAAAATTTATCATTGCATTCATATTTTTTTTCAAGTTGACACGAACCAGAATTATACGCGTACACGATTGTAAGTGAAAAAATAACTAGAATGGTTATTACTAGTATTGTAAAGTATTTCATACTATAGGACAGTTTTTTCATCTATAGTATAAAACAATATAAAAAATAATACAACAATTAAGTTGCATACATGAGGCCGCAATTTCCTCCAACAAAAGTAACAACATTATATCGCTCTTCAAATGTATACAAGTCAAAATTGTAATCATAGATTCGCCAGGTTGGTTTATTAATGCCTATTATATTTCCAGTCTGGGGGTCGCAAATAGCAAGCGATTGCGCGTAAGGGTCCAGTGTTGGAATAATTGTATTAAACTCCAATTCAATTGTTGTAAATCGGCTCATGTTAATTGCTCCATAAGGTTGAATATCTAGAGGTGAGTTTGAAGTGCCATAACTGTAAAAATAAATTCCAGATTCAGCAAATCCACCTGTTCTAATCCATTTTTCTATGTAGTTGTAAACTCCGCTGGGCTGCAAATTCTCCCTATAAGATCCGTCTAGTAATATTGCCATGTTAACCAATATGCCTTTTGTATTTGCGCCGCGCGACTCACCCGTTATAAACCAACCAGTTAAATTACCGTTTGGATTTACACCGGGACCGAGATCAACAACTGTTGTGGAACCATCCGGGTTTGTTCTGATTATCTGATATGTACCACTAGTTGGTGCAGGAATTATATCGTATGGTAAATAATTATATGGCCAATTGGAATAATTTGTCCATTCATTTCTTAAATTAACATCGCTTCTTTTGAATACAAACGTCATCCCTGAAACCATTCCGATTGAATCCAGTTGCACTTTATTTGGACCAGTAACATTGTAAAATATCTGCTCTCTTACTTGTTTAAATAAATACTTTTGCTCTTGAAGCGCAAATAGTCTGGATTCTTCATTAGAAAGAAAACAATATGTGCAATTTAAATGGACGTCTGCATTCCACAAAGTTCTTTTATCCACGTAGGAATTTAATCCAAGTTCAACGTCAGGAGGGGTCTGCAAGAATCTATAAAACTGCATATACCACAAATTAAAATTTGGAGCTATATAAGGATAATTATTTGCGCTGTCATATACATCGCGAATTTGGAACAGTTCTTGAATTGGTCGCATTGTAACATTAATGTGCAGTTCATTGTATTGCAATGAGATTAATGGAAAGGCCATTTGAGTTTTAAAGTTGAACCAACTGTTTAATGGAATATATAAAGTTCGTCCATTAATTGATGGTCCTGAACTATTTGGGTTATAATAAGCATTTGGGTAAGTGTTAACGCGCGCCCCTGAATTTGCTGGGTCGTTTAATTCGGGAACATTTCCAATCATTTCATTAAATCCATAAACTTTTTTTCCGGGCATCTCGCGTTCAATCATAAGTTTCAAATATTCGCCGGAAAACTCTTGTAGTGTTTGGTTTCCGCATGTAATGGTGATGCGAGATATCATCATTGCTCCAATAGAATTAATCCATTTAAATTCATATGGAATCCATTTTCCACTGTTATAAAGTTCGGATTCTTGGTCAGTATTTGGAGGCATAATTGGGCTCCAAATATTTGGCAAGTCAACGCTTAAATAACAATCCATTAAAAGGTCTGCATATCGGGGTATTTTAAATGTGAAATTAGATTCTTCTGCTAAACGAAGAGTTTTTGCGCCTTCAAAATCAACACGAAATTTTTGTAAACCGAAATTCGTATAGCGAGCGTATGTTGCTTTGAAAAAAGTTTTTGAAGGGTTGCCATTTAATATGATATTTTGTTGTCCTTCACTGACCAATTGCATTAATCCACCAGCCATCTTTTAGATATACTATACACAAATAATTTATATTTAACTTTTTTGATTAATATTATTATATTTTAAAATTAGTATTATAATATAGTAGGACAATGGATACTACGAATAAAATGATGAATATGATGGCAAATCTTAAGGAGAACTATGTGGCGTATATGTTATTAAGCATGATTATAATCGTAATTATTGGGGCTCTATGGTATTATTTTTATATGAGAAATTTGTTGAATCGCGAGTGCAGCAATATGAGCAATCTGTTTTCTGCATTGAATGGATCAATAAAGTCATTGAACTCAAGCGATCCAAATTGTGGTTATACATTGAAAGACTATTACATTAAAACTGCATATAATTGCTGCAGTCCAGGAACTTTCAAAAATGATTATGTTTCAACATGCGCATTAAAAGACGTTTTGAAGCAAGGGGTTCGTGGTTTGGATTTTGAAATATTCTCAATAGATGATCAACCAGTGGTTGCTACATCCACGGTTGACAATAATCATATTAAGGAAACTTATAATGTTGTCGCTTTTTCTGACGTTATGAATATAGTAACAAACTACGCATTTGCGTCAAGTGGCGCACCTAACCCACAAGACCCAATAATTTTTCATTTTAGATTTAAGAGCGCCAACCAAAAAATGTATCAAAATTTGGCTAATTTATTCAAGAGCCATGATTCATTCTTTTTAGGGCCGGCTTCAAGCTTTGAGCAGAATGGAAAGAACTTTGGCAATACAAAATTGATGGATTTAGTGGGAAAAATAGTTGTTATTGTTGACAAGTCAAACAATGCTTTCATGGATACAGAAGATTTTTACGAATATGTGAACATGACAAGCAATTCTATATTTATGCGCGCATTGCATTATTATGATGTGAAAAATACACCGGATTTAGTTGAATTGCAGGACTATAATAAGCAAAATATGAGCATTTCAATGCCGGATATTGGCGCTGATCCACCGAATCCAAGTGCGATTGTTTGCAGAGAAACAGGTTGCCAGATGATTGGAATGATGTATCAGAAGAATGACATAAATTTACAGGAGAATAATGCATTCTTTGATAAATGCGGATACGCGTTTTGCTTGAAACCCGAAAAGCTAAGATATATTCCAGTTTATGTCCCAGAACCTCCTCCACAAAATCCTGCTTTGTCATTTGAAACGAGAAGCGTTAAGAGTGATTATTATGCGTTTAATATCTAATCAACCTTTGAGAAAGGTTGAGCCAAATCAAATCAAATCAAATCAAATCAAATCAAATCAAATCAAATCAAATCAAATCAAATAAAATCAAATAAAAATTATTGTATTATAAAAAATAAAATAATACAATAATATAATATGCACAAGACAAGAAAAAACAAAAAACAAACAAACAAAAAATTAACAATTTGTAAAAGTCGGTATGCATTGTGCACATCTGCTCCTTGCAAAACAATAAAGAATAAGCCTGGCAAAACCAGTTGCAAATGCACTGTAGAAAACGGCTACAACTTTGCGACCAAGTCTTGCAAAAGATTAAAGGCGCATAAAACCAAGACAGGAACACGTCGCATTTACTCTACCTTTTCCATTAATGAGATGAACGATGGCAAAAGAATCACAGAATGCCCCAAGAAATACGAATGGTCTGATTGCTTGAACCACAAATGCGTTATTGATTCCAAGAATTCCAAAAAGGCAATTTGTGAGTGCACATTAAGAAAATCTAATAAAAATTGGTTTACCATGGGTGCAAATAATAATAAAAACTTCTGCGGTAAAAGCAAATGGTCCGGAGCTCACAAGGCAGATTTTTACAACACGCGAAAATTCTGGAACAGTTATTTTGCAAAGAAATCACACACCAATGAAAAAATGATTGGAAATCCTAAGAATTTTATAAATAAGTTAAAATAACAAACAAAAACCATTTAAAATTAAAAATATTGTATAATTATGCAGATAGGTAAGCATAATTATAATATAAATGAAGAATGCTATGTAGCAGGAGATATTGGAGCAAATCCTATGGGCTATCCTCGTTTGTCTAGTTTTAATAATGCTTACATTAATTGTAAAACTGGTATGTCTTTGAAATATCCAGAATATCATTTTAATTTTAAACAAGTTCAATATAATAAATATGATTCTGGATTGGCAAGTATTTACAAGTTAATAATAACAAAAAATATATAATACGCAGAATTTTTCACACTTCTATTTACGAAAAAATTGAAAACCTTTTTTATTGGCAAAAATTAAACAATCCAAAACAATCCACAATTCAAAATGATGGAAAGACTATGGCAAGTAATGGGTAAGCTGAAGGAAGCACCAAAAGAAAAAAGGTTCAATGATACTTGGACAGAAAATACGGTAATATTGACGGACAAACCAGTGTCAGCAAATTACGCAAGAATATATCACATCATCAAAAGCAAAAATCCATTGGTCACGTACATAGGACCAGTTGCAAAATACTTAATTTGTGAGTCTTGTTATAATGGGAAGAAGGAAGGTTTTAGTGCCGCATGTTGCACAAATCCTAAAAGACCAGAGGAGGCTGACCTTTCCAAATTAGACATTCCCAGTGGCACTATTTTGTTGGTTGTTATTAACGTAAATGGCGTAAATTATGAAAAGAAAACAAAGTTTATTAGTGTGTCAAAAGAATCGTGGTATGAGTGGAAAAGAAAGGACGGAAATCCTCTGTATTTTAACAAATTATTTATGGACGGGCTTTTTGAACATGAGAGAGAGGCGTTGGATTTTAGATATTGATAAAAAATTGATTCGTTTCTTTTAACTTTAATGACTGTAAAGAACTTGAGCAAAATGTCAGACATTGAAGTTATTAGCGCAAAACTGGACGATTTTATTAGTAAAACAAACCCCACAAAAACGGTTGGGGAATTTTATATATCTATTGCCGATTTAATAGATGGAAAAGAGGTATATAACAAAATGCAGGCTAGAAGTGAGCCTAGTTACAATATCTTTGGATCAGATGGATATAGTAGTTATTCTTTATACAAGTCAAGTGCAGAAAAAATATATTTATGCGAAATTGATTGCCAGAGTCCCTCCAAATATATAGAAATAACCAGTGCAAATATGTTATATACAGAATAAAAAACAAAAATTACAAATATCTTTTATAAGGAGAAAAAAATTGAAAACTTTTTTGGTAAACCATCTAATCGTAAAAACACATCAAATCGGATAGAAATCAGAATGCCATCGGTCAAAGAATATAGAATGAGACTTGGTGATGCCAAAGTTGACGCAATAGCAAAACAAACTCGAATTGAGTTTGGTTGTGACGTGGAAGATATTAGACCAATCAAAACGGAAGACACAATCCAATTGGGAGACACAAAAGCATGGGTTCCTGTTCCAGACCGCATCACAATTGAGGAACTATTTAAGAAGGCAGGATTTACTCGGACCACGTTTACCGGGAAAGGTCCAGAATTGCACAATGTTTTATGTCTTGGAGAAAAAGACGGCACCAAGTGGGACTACTATGACTTCGCTGACTGCGAGTCTTATAATAATAGTAGTAAATACATTGAGGGAGGACGCGTGATTGTAAGGTTCGGCAATCTGAGCCGCGACGACTTTTATTTTGTGAAGCGTGAGTTGGGCAATTATTATAAGTATGAGTTGACGATACAGGGCAAAAAAATGCACCTTGTTGTTTCGCATTGTGACTACCTAAAACTTGTGTCCGAAGACCGCGAGTATCTTGAAACGTTGCCGAAAGTGTCTATATAAAAAATTAAAAGAAGCATTTTGCAAATGGCTTACAATAAATACATCTACTACATTTTTTATCGTCGCGTTTTTCTACGATTTCGTCTACACTTTTTGTTTTTTTTAGAGCGCAGATAATTGCGCTTTCCTCCCTTTTTTTCAACGCATGTTAATTCATTTATTGTTTTATCAAATACTCTTTTTGCATTTTCTATATTAGCATCATTTAATTCAATTGTTACCTCAAGTGCTCCATGTTTTTCTACATACTCGCTAAACTCTTTATATGTGGAAAATTGTATCCCATCATCGCGACCTTTTGCATTAAAATATTTTATCAATAGATAAGCGCGAGCTGGATTAATTGCTTCTGATAATATATAATTAGCACCTGCATGTATGGTTCTTGCCATAATAATAAGTACAGATGTCAATAATTTATTTAATTTATTACCTTCATATTGTCGTTTTGTGCGAGAAAAAATAGTAATGAATCCTTCATAATAGTCTATAATTATTGAAGACACGCATATATCATTATTAAATGCACACAATAACAGTGTTTTGGGATGTATTTCATGATGCGCTGTTATTTCCGCATTTTTATCCATTTGATAAAAATAGTTTATATCAAGTTTATACTTGCATCCTTTTGTTTCGTTAAATTCTTCAAGGCGTTTATTTATATTATTAATTGCTTCTTTTGCGACAACTAAGTTAATTTCTTCTTCTGGTGGTGCGTTAGACATGATGTTTTGTTTATATATATGGTTATAAAATTATAAAATTATAAAAATAAAATTATAAAATTATAAAATACTATTTATTTTTAGTTACACTCTAAAAAAATTGATTCCTTTTATCATAAACACAATTTATGATAAAACCAAAACGAATGATCGCTGAATTAATGGAAGCAAAGCAGGACGTGGAGTCGTTTAAATTGGCAATCTTTATTGCGGCTGGTGTTAACAATGAGGTCGCCATGGACATGCGAATCGGTGTTCTTCCAAAGTTGACCGAAAAAGTAGAGAAAATACAACGTGATATAGATGACCTTGTAAAAACTCATCATATCCTGTTTGAAACACCATTCTATGAAAAGGCTTACATTTTGCTCTTTCGTGACGGAAAGACCATAGTAAAAACTTACGACTTACATGAAAACAAGGATAATCAGGATTGGGCGTTAACTCGTTCAAAAGAGCGATTTGATGAAGCCCAAGAATCCGACGTCGAGGGACATTATTGGGCGATCGTTAGGTATGATTGCTATTTGGCTCAAACCGACGCAGTAAGTGCACGGATATGCAATTTAGCACTAACTCCAGCAGAAGGAACCAGCTTGCACAGACAAATGGGAGAGTGGCAGGCTCAACTTGACAAAGAATCGCCACAAGAGCACAATGCGAGTAGTTATATTTATTTTCCGGATTTATAAGTTATACTTATTGTCTTCTGCGCTTTGTTGTTTTTTTGCTTTCTTTGTTATAACGATTTGATTTAGTTATAAAAAAAATATTAATATATATAAAATGGATAATTCCCAACCTGCTAAATATGATTACAAATATTTACAAACAATTATTCGTAAAAATAACTACAACGAGTTGACGCTTTTGCTCAATGAATTGGCCATTGTTGACGATACGCCTATAGATTATGTCGGTTTGTTGAGAACTGCAATGCACGCGGAAGCCGTCGAATGTATGGATATTTTGTTGAAGGTACCCAACATCAATGTCAACTTTACTAATTCAGATTATAAGTTGCCTATATTGTGGTTGGCAGCATCTTTGGGAAAAGTAAATGCGGTAAAAAAATTACTTGAATCAACTAGTATAAATATCCACAAAGGCCCTCCATTGGGCACCTTGATGGAGGTTGACAATAGGGATGTTATAGTTGATGTCGGTGGATTGAGCCCACTTGATGTGGCAACAATTGAGTTGAACACTCTTCGTAATAAACCTGACAGAATGTTTCAAAGCGAAAGCATAACCAAAAACAAAAAAGAAAAAATTAAAAACTACCTTACTATTATAGCATTATTGACGACAGCAGGGGCTAACTACAATTCTTCGGATTCACCCACTGAAATGAAACGAAAGGTCGTTCCTAGGGGAGGAAAAAGTAGACGCGGAAGAAAGAAAAGACAATCAAAAAAGACAAGAAAGGGTCGCTCAAGAAAATATAAAAAATAAAACTATTTTTATAACTTCATATATTTCTATTATTCTTTTTTAGTATTTCAAAATCATCTTCTGCGCTTTGTTGTTTTCTTATTTTTTCTTGTTTTCTTATTTTTTCTTGTTTTCTTAACTTTCTTAGCTTTCTTAGTTTTTCTGCCTCCTCTTGTAGAATTTACATGTCTTTCTATAAGTCTTCTTATTGGTCCTTCTTCATCAATGTCCATTGCAGACTGACCTTGTTTATTCACGCTATTTACTATAATGCCTGGCTCCTCTAAAAGATATTCAGCCAAATCATATTTGTTTACATTTGAAGGAGTTGCTGCCCACATAAGAGCTGACCGACCTTCGTTGTCTTGAGCATTGACATCTGGATGGCGATCTGAAATAAGATAAAACACTTCAGGACAGCCTACTATCACTGCATGCATTAGAGGAGTCCTGCCAATACTGTCTGTGCCGTTAATATCTGCGCCTTGATTTAAAAGTTCTGTTATTCTTGCTATCGCGCCTGGTTTTGGAGAATTGAGGTCGCTGGAATCGTCTCTGGAATTTCTAATTGCTGAAATTAGAGGTGTTAATACAACTCCTTCCTCATCAACAGACACCACTGGACTGTCCTGTGGTTGCTGTTGTTCCTGTTGTTCTTCTTGTTCCTGTGGTCTCACTTGCCCTCCATGCGAACATTTTCTAGAAAGATTTTTACCCATATTAATATAATATAATAATAGATTTTTACTTTTTCTAAAGTGTGTTAATTTTTCTTTTTTCTAAAGTGTGTTAATTTTTCTTTTTTCTTTTAATAATATAAGACTATTAAATGAAAAACATATGCGATAAATCAATGAGCTTCCAAGAATGTGAATTAGCGATATTAAGAAGTGCGGTAGATAAAGCCGAAGAGCGTTCTGGAAGAGCTGTAGCCAATTCAGGAGAAGTAAAAAAGATAATTGGAATTGTGGAGAACTTTATACGCAGGAAAAAAGTGATATGCTACGGAGGAACTGCAATCAATAATATTTTGCCAAAACAAGACCAATTTTACAATACAGAAGTGGAAATACCGGATTACGATTTTTTCTCTTTCAATGCGTTAAATGATAGCAAAGAATTAACAGATGATTACGTGAAAGCCGGATTTTTAGAGGTAGAAGCCAAGTCTGGACAACACAAGGGAACATATAAGGTGTTTGTGAATTTCATACCAGTTGCGGACATTACATTTTTGCATAAGGAAATTTACAAGGCGGTAAAACAAGAAGCAATAAAAATAGACGGCATTTTATACGCGCCACCAAATTACTTGAGAATGTCCATGTATTTAGAGCTTTCAAGGCCGGCCGGGGATGTTTCCAGATGGGAAAAAGTCTTAAAGCGATTAACGCTACTCAATAACAACTATCCTTTAAAATCCGCGCATTGTGATGACATAGAACCTTTTCAGAGAGAAATGATTAATAAAGCGGAAGAAGATAAGATATTTGAAATAACAAGAAACTCATTTATAAATCAAGGCGTGGTATTTTTTGGTGGATATGCTATTTCTCTCTACTTGAATTATATGCCGAAGCATTTACACAAGAAGCTAGAGAAGATTCCGGACTTTGACGTTTTATCGGAAGATCCTAAGAAGACGGCTGAAATTTTGAAAGAACGTTTAAAAGACGCCGGGTATAAAGCTAAAATTGTAAAACGCAAAGAAATAGGAGAGATAGTTGCACCACACTATCAAGTTTTAATCGGTGCAGATACAATTGCGTTTATTTATATGCCAATTGCGTGCCACAGTTACAATATTATTACAGTTGATAAACAGCCAGTGAAAATAGCGACAGTTGATACCATGTTGAGTTTTTACTTGGCATTTTTATATTCAGATCGCAATTACTATGATACAGAAAGAATAGTGTGCATGGCGCAATTCCTCTTTGAAGTGCAACAGAAAAATAGATTACAACAAAAGGGTCTTCTAAGAAGATTCAGCATAAGTTGTTATGGACATCAGGAAACTGTGGAAGAGATGAGAGCTGAAAAGGCAGAAAAGTTTAAAGAGATGAAAGAACACAGCAAAAAGCAAGACAAAGAATATGAAGAGTGGTTCTTGCGTTATAGACCAGCGGATGAATTAGCAAAGAAGCAATCAACCCACAAAATAAAATCTAAAACAAAGAAAAACACAAAAACATTGACTAAACGGGAAAAACTTGTTAATAAATATAAAGGAAAATCTTCAAAAACCCAAAAGCGTGGACTATTCTTCTAAACTAGAAGGTTGAGCTATATTCTTTATATTTATCTAAAAAACTATTGATTCTGTCTATAAGTTCAGCGTCTTCCGATGAAAACTCATATATTTTTTTATTTCCATTTTCGTCAATAACTTCAGTTGGAAAGTTAGCTAGATGAATTGTTTTTTTACTTCTGATTTCTTGAATTTCTTTATTAAAATTAAATATTTCTTTGTTTATTTCATTTATAAGAACGTCTATATCTTCTTGGTCTTCTGAACTAGAATAATTTGTACAGCACAATAAGAGTTTTTTAAACGTGTCGTTGGCGTCTTCGTGTATGTTGAAAACGTTTTCATAGAAATCATCACTTACGTAGTTAAATGACATGCTAGAAGACCCAGAATTACTTGAACCCTCTTCATCTATATTTCTGCTTGTAAGATTGTCTTCTATTTTTTCAGAGCTATAATTTTTATTTTGAATTATTAAGTCATTAATATTTAAAGTATCATTTAAAGCTGACTCTAATTGCGATAGTTTATTTGAAATCATTGTTCTATTATATGTTTACTATATTTTATATGTTTATTATATTTTATATTTTAATTTGATTAATATTTTATAATGTTGACTGCAATAAGATTTATAATAATTTAATATTTGCGTCTCCTACTAATTTCTTGTATCGGTCTTGTAAAAATAAGTATTTGCATATAGTTGTATTCAGCACGTATCTTTCAATTTTTATAAGATATTCTTCTAAATATTTTTTTACATTGGCTTTTATTTCTAGCAAACGTTTCAATTCTTCATCTATGTTAGGAGATGTTATAATTTTAGCGTCTCTTTTATATTGTAGGTTAAGTATGCCTGTAATAATGTATTTGTATATTTCAATATTAAATTTTATAAACATAAGTTTTTTCTGAATTTCTGCAACTCTATAAGTCATCATTTTGTTTACAAAAGATTTGTCTTCTACGTAATTCATTTTACATATAGTGTTGCAAACGTCTTTGCTATTGTCATTTAAGCGTGGTTTTATTGATTGATTATTATACATTCTAACAGGGTCATAATCTTCATCATCGCTATTTGCATCGTATTTATTTGGATTTATTTTTTGTTGTTCACAACATAATAAAAGTTCATTGTATTTTTCAGCTAAATATTTTTCGTCAAACTTTTTTGATTCTTGTATTTTTTCATCAGCGTTTTCGTTTTTGTCAAATTTTTCGTTATATGTTTGTAATAACAGTTTTGTTATATCTGATAAAGACATGGTTATATGTATGTTAATAATATTTTTATTTTTAAAATATTATTTCTTTATAATCTCTATTATTTCTTTATAATCTCTATTATTATTTTTCTGATTTTTATTGTTTACTTGGATTGCTTCTGTTCTCTCTTTTTATAATTTTCCATAAACAGATCTCTATTTTCGTAGTATTGCGTTAACAATGGACCAGTTTCTTTATTATATGTTGATTTAACAATGTTCATTGCGTAATAAAAAGATTGCATTGGTATATTTAAGTTTACTAGCTTATTTTTAATGTCTTTATTTAATACTGTTTTGGCTGCCGCTGTATATAATTCAACGATTACGGCATCTTCATTGGATCCACTTGCGCTGGTTTGAGCAGGAAATGGAGATGGAGTTGTAGCTCCACTTTGTGAATTTGACCAGACTTCACTTATTTGTTTAGCTCTTTCAGCAATTTCAAACAAAATAGCCACATTTGCACCTCCAGGTTCAGTAAAATTTTGGCATTCAATGTATCTTATATCTGTTAATATAGTAAACAATGCTTGTGAGACCATAAATAATATAACATCCTCATCTTTAACGGTAGGATTCTGTGTGAGCCAGTTAATTGTGTTTGCTACAGTTATGACAGCAACTGCCGCCAATGCACCGTATGGCCCACCCGCCATGGCTCCTGCAATAATAGTAGCAAGTACGCCCGTAACATTGTTCCATAAAGTTCCTCCCTTTTTTGAACGCATTCCAAGAAGGGTGCTAGCCAATTGACCAAAATTGTCGTTCCAAAAGCGATCGTCTAATTGTATTGGGTGCCATTTAAGTTTTAAATTTTTAGCTTCTTTGAATAATAAAGCATCATCAGTTATTTTATTGTCAGCATTATTTGTTAATGTTCCAATTGATTGAATGTTATTAAATATGAGTGGAAGCAATTGATTTTTTGATTTTATTTCTTGTAAAATTGCATTTGCTTTTTGTTTAGGAGTTTTTTTCTTGCCTGTAAACCAATCTCCCCAACCAAAATCGGCCGAATTCCATATATCGCTTACAACTCCATGTTTTCTCTGTTTTACTAATTCTTCATATCTAAATACAGTTTTTACAAAAACAGTTTTTCCGGCAATTGGTCCAAGTTCTCCGGCCGCTAATGCAGAGCTATCAATTTTTTGTTCGTTTTTAACACACCATTCAATAAATTTTTCCAAGTCTTCAGACATTTTTGCTCCACCAATATATTTGGTTCGGTTTCGCAAAGTCTGTGTTCGCATTTTATGAACGATTTTTTTACTTTTAAATGAACGCGCTTTTGACTCTGAGTGTTTTTTGTGCTTTCTAAAAGAAGAAGATAAGTGGGAGTGTTGTCTTCTATTTTTTAACGTTTTTGCCTTACCACCGCCATCCATGTCTTCATCTTTGGCGCTGCCGGTCCCGTTCATTTGGTCTAAAAATTTTTCAGCAATATTTAAAAAGCTGACAAAAAGGCCGCGTTTCCTTCCCAACTCTTCCTCTGCTTTTTTTGTCTCAACTGTCTCAGCAACAGCAAGTCCCTGTTTCTGCGCCTCTTCTTCGCCTCTCAAGATTGCATCATTTGCGACTTTATTTGCAGATTTCTGCTGTTCGAGAGTCCTTTTTGTATCTTCTACTTTTGTTTTTACTTCATTAAAAGGGGAATTGACCAACTCCGCAAGATTTTTCTCGTCTAGTATATTGTTCTCGTTAGAAGGCATAATGGGATCAGACTTTCCCAAAAATTTTCCCCGATTGTTATTTGCAAGGTTATAATTGTCATTTATTAGTTGAATTGATAGATTAGACAAATTTACTACAATTGGTTCTACACTTAACAATGTTAATAAATATCCATACAAATAAGTGTCAATTATTTCTTTGTCCCAAGTAATGTTTTTTATAGTTTCTTTGCTTTTTGTATCTAACAATTCTAACTTTAAATTATGCATTCTAATTGTATCATTAATATATAATTGAGTCAATCTAGTTTCCAATGAGTTTGGAGTCCAAATCTTTTTCAATTCTTCAACATCTGTTGTAGTTATTTTAATATCTGAAAAAACATCTTTAAAAATAACCTCAAATAAATCTTCAGAAATATCTATGAATTTTGCATCAAACTCAGATGGACACAAAACTATGTTATTGTAAATATGAAAGTTTGTTACAAACTTTTTGTATTGAGCGACATTGACCCTGAATGTACCATAATTATCATCCTTATTAAGCTTATAATAATAAATTGAAACGGTTTCTCCATTAATGAGGGAATAACTTTTAAATTCAAGGTCATCTATTTTAGAGGTTGCTTCATTTATTTTTCCTTCAGAATTTATCATACTTAAATAGACATTAATTGTTTCTCTGATTGTCCCTTTTTCAGGTTCGCGGTTTAATTCATCCTTAATTGTTTGGAGTTTTATATATTTTGCATATTTTTCAGCTTTGTCAATTTTCAAGGCTTCATAATCGCTTTCTTTTTCAGTTACTTCATTTTGATTGCATTGAGAATTGGAAAGAGCATCATTCAACATATCTTTAAAATTGTCCTTAATTGTTATAGCACCTTTGCAAACATCATCTTTAAGTTCATTTTTTAATGAAAGTTCTGCTTGTATTAAGTCGTTGTATTCGCTAAATGCATTATTTAACAAATCGTCTATATTTTGTAAAGAAAACAATGATCCCGCAATAAGTTCGGAGTCAATGGGAGGAATAAACTCCGATTTAAATTCTGTTAAAACCTTGTTCAAAAGCAAAAAATTATAAAAATCAAGATTGTGTTCGTTAATTGAAGAAAACTTATTATTTAAATTTATATACCAATCATTAATAAACCCAGGGCCGCTAATTATTTTTATAGCACTATCTGATAACCTTACAACTCCAGATTCTTCATTGAAAAAAACACCATCTTTAATATTTTGGAGTTCAACGTCTGTAAAATTTAATTTTGCGCCACCGCCTTGCACCACTCCAGTAGTAGTTTTAAGTTCGTTTAAAACTGCATCTTTTTTATTTTTTACTTCAGCTTTTACCTCTTTATTTTTTCTTTCTACTTCTCTGCGCTGATTAATTTTTCTTACAGATTCATCATTTATAAGTTTTAATTTTTCATCCTCATCCTCCCTGCGGTTTTCTTCAGGAGTTTGTTGATTTTCTTTTGGCGGTTCTTTGATTCCTTGCGAATATTCTTGAGAAATTCCAGTATCTATTTCTCCGGTTGGACCTCTAACGTCTTTTCCAATTTTTTCCGACATTTCAATATTCTTTTTAATTTCGCCAAATTTGTTATAAATTGGTTGAAAAATGCAGTTAATTAAATCTCTATATACTGGCAACAATGTTTGTTTGTTTGAGTAATTTTTATTTTGTTTAAACGTAAAATCAAACGCAACAATCATATCTATGTCGCCTTTTTTAATGATGGTGTCTTCATTTGCCAATTCTGCTTGCGAGGTTCCTAATATGTTTGTAAAATAATTGTCAGCACCAGTTACATTTTTTCTCCAGTCGTCAAAAGAAAATCCCTCAGTAGCAGGATGACCTTTAATGTAGATATCTTTAATAGAATAATGTTGCACTATTGAATCGGCGTTTTTGTATAATAAACATTTTGAATTATAGTAATAATAACCATTGTATTTAATTCTAACAAAATCAGGAGGATTTAATTGTATTACATTTTTAGGGAGTTGGTTGCTTACAAAAGCTTGTAATATATCAATGGACAATTGCGCAATTTTAACCAAATTTACCACTTTTTTCCCTTTTGCTGCTCCAGGTGTTTGAATTTCATGAGAAATTCTCAAACCAGTTAAAGATGATACGTATTTATCGTGTTCAAAATCGCCCAAAAGTTTTGGTGAATAAAATAAACTCTGATTTACTGCAAGCTCTCCAGCATTTGTTGCAGCTGCTTTAATTAAACGATTTAAATCAGAATTAGAAAATTTATCATTTTCAAGTTGAAAAATAATGCCGTCAACCAAACCACCAACTTTATTATTTAAAAAATAGTCTATTTCATATTCTGAATAAGGATAGTTTCTGTGTTTTTCAATAATAGGTTTAGACTCGCATTCCAATTCGCAAGATAAATCAGAGGAATCATCATTCTTTTTTCCTTTGGAATCGCAATAACTAAAGTTTGATTTGTCTGTTTCTAAATCTATAAACTTAGTCATTTCAATATTAAAAAGTTCTTTCAAATCGTATTGATTTGGAATATTAATAAGCAATTGCGTGTCAAAACGTCTTAGAATAGCGGCATCTAAATTCCATGGATAGTTTGTGGCGGCCACGACTGCAACATTTGGAAATGATTTAATACCGTCCATCATTTGCAGTAATGTATTCACAGAATTTACTGCAAGACCTGTTGTATCTTTGTCTCTATCGGGCGCAATAGCGTCCATTTCGTCCATGAAAATGATTGAAATGTATTTTTTCTTGCCAGCGCAGTCAGATTGATATGTGCACGCAGCATCGCTTGCGCATCTAAATGCTTCCTCAATGCGTTTTTCGGTTTCACCCACATATTTTCCCTTTAGATCGCCTGGGGATGGAGCAAAGAATAAAACGCCAACACTGTCGTCTTTTTTTTGCAGTTCATTAACGGCGGCTTTAACTAAATAAGTTTTTCCTGTTCCAGGAGGACCATAAATTAAAATACCCTTGGAGGTTTTTGGATACAAATTAGGGTAAATAAGAGGATAAACAAGAGAAGAGTCAATAATTTTTTTCTCTTTTTGAAGCCCAGCAACGTCATTATAAAACAAACAGTCGCTTCCGCCTTTTTTGAATACTAATGGTTTAATTTTAGTGCAAATTTTTCCCCAATCTTTTTCAGTGTCATCCTTATCACTGGACTTGCTTGATCCGACCTTGTGTTGCAAGCTTTGGACAACTTGCAACAACGAATTCATGATAGTGTTTACGCTCAATTTTAACTGAACCTGATTTTCTGGCAATTTTCTTAAAATGGTATTTAATAAAACTGCCGCACAAGAATAACTTACAAGAGCTCCTACGCTTTCACCGCTAGAGTAATAAAATTTTCCATTGTTATATAAAACATTTGCTTCAACAACTTCGGGTTTTATACTTGGTTCTGATGTTGCATAATTGTTAAGTTCATCAAAAATTTTGCTGTTACATGTTAATTTATTTGTTGAATCAGTTTCTACCGTTGTTGTTTCTGACATTTATAATATAATAATATATTAGTATATTTTTTTTATCTAATTGATTTCTAAAATAATATATATATTTTAAGCATTTCACGATATTAAAATAAAAAATATACTAATATAATATATTATAAATGTCGTCATTTCAAAAAGTAAGTCAAGCTGCACCGGCAATATATGCAGATAGAGATGCACAAGGTATAAATAAATATAATTTTAATGATTACTATACATACAAAGAGAAACTGACAAATGCTTACAAAGAATCTGAAAATATAATAGAACAATATAACACAGAAAAAGAATCATACGACGTTAAAGTTCTTAAATACGAAAAAACAATTACAATGCAAGACGTTTTGGAGGACAATAAGGTTATACTATTAAACAGCGATTTAAAAATAGGAGTTGCCGGTGTTGGTGCTGGGGCGGATGATAGAAAAAAGCATATATCTCAGCTGCAAAAGGATGTTTTGAAATCCATAAAAGAGCCAGCCACTTTTAATCCATACAAGCAACAACAACAAATGGCTAGCCGTTTTGCAGTATTGCACAAAAACATTGAAATATACAAGGAAAGATATCTTAAAAAGCAAATGAAAAAAGAAGATGGAGGTTATTTGAAAATGTTGTATAGAGTAACAAGCAATCCAGTTTTTGTTTACATAACACCTGTTTTAATTGGTGTAGGATTCAATATTTTAGTTGTATCTTCAATAGGTTCACCATTAACTTGGATTGCTCTTTTACAATTAATTATGTCAAACATAGGAATTTCTGCTTCAGCAACAACAACGGCGGCAGTAGGAACTGGAGTAGGAGTAGCAGCAGCAACAACAGCTTCTACTTCAAACTTTGTTTTTTTGGGAGAAAAAATTTTTTCTTATATTGGTGGGACAAATTTATTTTTTCACGGATTTTTAGATTTATTTTATCATGCGGGATTTTTTTCTATTGGAGACGTTGGGACCCTTATAAAGCTTTATGGTGAAATGGTTGTTTATTCTAAAACTCCAGAAGGAGTTTCTGACCCAGCTTTTATTACTAAAATGATTACTGACATATTTAATGGAAAGAAAGATGAATCATTAAAAGAAAATGCATATTATAAGTTTTTTGAATATATTTATGACAAAATAAAAGAAAAGGATATACTTAACCCAAATAACGTAGAGATAGTAAATACTTCGTGGTTGGCCTTTGTAACATCATATGTAAAAACTCCAAATGGGCAATTTATATTATCTTCATTATCAATGGCATCAAACATATACTCGTATATAAATACAACAAATGCATTGCTTTCAAATTATGAAGACATTAACAAGATGATAATATTTGAACAGGCATTTAAAATTGGTACAAATACAAGAACATTTCACGAATTAACTAGATATCTTAGTGCGTCAACGATTGAAGGTGCCGGAAGCTTTTTTAATTGGATTTCTTTGCCAGGAAATAATATAAGTAACAACGTGTTTACTAGTTTTGTTGGGAATATATGGTCAACTCAATATAATCCTTTGCAAAAGATGTGGGAAAGTGAATATAACCCTCTTCCTCAAATACCAAAATATGTTCCAGATTTTTTTACAATGTCTGTGGATGGTTTATATAAATTTGCAATAACTTCTGGTCCAAATGCATATTTTGATGGATTAAAAAAGGAAGCGGAAGCAAAAAAGAAACAAAAGAAAAAAACTGACAAAGAAAACATACTAGAAATAGAACAAAAAGTGCTAAGAATTGCAGACTATAAAAAACTGAAATATTCAAACGAAGAAATTGCGGAGATGCTTAACCCCGAACCAGACGAACCAAATAATTATAAATTATCAATAATGCGTTATATGGTTGAGTTCAAAAAAAAATTCAAAAAATTCTTAAAATATCCAAATTTGTCCGCTAAAAATATTACAATGTATACAAATGGTTTTGCAATTTTTCATTTTCTTTATAAAAACATGCACAACGTCTCGTTTAGTATTGCTGTAGGAGTTCTTCAAAATTGGGTTTTAAAGGGATATGACACTGTAATTATGAATGAATTATTTCCATTTAATTGGGTACCAATCCTACCAAAAGGAACAATCGTTGACCTAGTAAAGTTTTACATGAAATTCTATTATGGAACCGCTGAATCATTTAATCAAAGAGTGGAGCAAGCGCGAATGCAATTGATTTCTAGCATTGTACACGACATTCAATTGTTTCACACAGACATTCAAAATTTGTTTTTTAACAGTGAGGTTGGAATTTCTCTTTCCAAATATTTTAAAAAAATAGACGACATGTGGATGATAAAAGCTGTAAAAATTAGCGTAAAAATTATGTATTTTGTTGCGGCAGTTCCATTGTTAAGCGCCGGCGTAAGTGAGATAGTAAGCCCGGTTATGGATGCATTTAAAATAGACTTTTTTTCAATATTGGACAATCGTGAAAAGCTGTTGCTTTTTTCAACGTTTTTGAATAATAAGCTTTCAAATCTGTTTAAAGCGTTTAAAACGGGGGAGGGTGCAAAGTTTATTGAAGAGTTAAAAGATTTTACGGACATTAATAAAATTCTATTAAAGACGGTGATTCCTTATTTAACCGTGGATGGTTATTATGAGTTATACGGCAGACAAAACGAAGAAAATCTAAAAGGCAATCTTATTAAAATGAATGTTAATGAGAAAGAAGAGGAATTTATAATTTTGGATATTGAACACGTTATGTCAAGAGAAACAGGTGGTGCATCTGATTTAGAGTTTGCATTATTTAATCCAGATGACTTACTCTCTTATTTAATTCGCAACCCTCTAAAAGATTCCACTGGTGCAGTTATAAAAATAGACCCAAATGATCCAAATGCAAGGGATATAAAGATAGAAGACGTGTTTTATGCTTATTATGAACAAGATTTTAAAAAGAAACAAAAAGAAGACCCAAATAAATACTTTTCATTTGATTTGTATCTAAAAGAGCTATATTATTCGTCATATAGGATTGTTCACAATTTGCCTGAAAACTTTGTTCCAAAGATGCCAACAAAGGAAGAAGATGGAATAATAGAAAAAGTAACAGAATTAGTTGAAGAAGTTGGCAAAGAAGTTGGAGAAGTAGTGGAGACGGTTGTAAAAAAAGTATTAGATTCTGGAAAGGAAATAAAAGAAATAAAAGACAATGATAAAGTAAGTCCTGAAGTTGCAAAGGAAAAACAACAATTATCAAATGCTAAAATTATTGAATTGGGAATTTTGGGAAAGGTAATAAAATTAGAAGAAAAAAGAAAAATAGACAGAGCAACCGAAGGTGGATGGAGGTGGCCAAGATATTTAAAATGGGAATACTGGGATCCAGATAAAAAGTGGGAGACGTGGTTTAAATCTCAGGGGTCAGCTCAAAAGCCAACAGATACGCCACCCGTAAAAGAAAAACCATATGTGAGTTTAGACTTGAAAAATCCTGAAGAAATAGCATTTATAAAGAGATTTTTAGAAGAAGGAGACGATTCGTTTATTGTTAAACGAATAGAAAAACAAAAACTCCAAAGGATACTTCCTGGAAATGGAAAGTTTGAAATTGCTTTGCCAAATAGCTACGGATTTGGGTTTCAATCTGTTGGAGTGTCTGACTTTTTAACAATTAAAACTTTAATGGATTATGTGTTGACTGCAAGTGAAGGTAACGTGCCAAGCGAGATATTAGAAGATTTGAAGTTATATGCAGAAAATGACCCATATATATTAAATAAGTTAAGTGACATAAACTCAAGATATAATACAGAATTCATAAAAGTAGCAAAGCATATATTAAAATTTTCAGATAGCATAAAGGGTCGGTTTTCTGATTGGGAATATGATGTTGTGCCACTAAATTTTTTAAACTTTAATTACTCCGAGTTTGAATCAATGTGCGAAACTATGTTAAACCAAAAAACACTAAAAACGGTGTTTCCAAAAGGAAGCGAAGACACAATGTTTAAATTGTTCAAAAATGCACTAAAATTTTCAAAACTATGTAGTTCTGGAGATGATATAGTATTTATAGACAAATCCGGATTTAACATTAATACTAATAAAAAAGACACAGTTTGCAACGCATCAAATGAACTAGAATTTTTAAAACTTGGTTCAGAAGAAAAACAAAAAATAGTAAATAAACTATTAATGCGACCAGATATAATTGAATATTTGCAGGAGCATAAATATGACCTAGTTAAAAATTATAAAGACGCGCAAAGAGAAGCGGAATACATTCATGGTTCATATATGCAAAAGCAATTATCGGCTTCAACAACGAGCGAAGAATTAGAAAATGAGAGAATAATAAACGAATTTATTGAATCTAATAAAATAATAATAGACGACGTTCATGATAATATGATTAAATTTGTCATTAAAATAATAGATGGAGTCGTTGGTCAAGATGGAGTCGTTGGTCAAGATGGAGTCGTTGGTCAAGATGGAGTCGTTGGTCAAGATGGAGTCGTTGGTCAAGATGGAGTCGTTGGTCAAGATGGCGAAGAAGCAACCGAAGAACACCTTAAACAGTTAAAAAGCGAAATAGACGAGCTATACCTTAATGAAACGTTAAAAATAGACGTTGTAAGTCAAAACAAGGAATTATTAACTACAATTGAAACACTAAAGTTAAAAAACACAGAGTTAACTGCAAAACAGTCAAAATTAGAAGAAGAAAAAGACAAATTGGAAAGTGAAATTAAAGAATTATTAGATATTGTAAAAGTTTATTATTATTATGATCCTAAAATAAAAAACTATACGTTAAAACCAGGAAAATCTGAAAAAGACGAAGAAACAAAAAAAGGTATGAAAGCTTATAGCGAAGGAGTATCAAAAAGTAAAGAATTTTCCGCAAAAAATAAGGAAGTTTCTTCCAATAAAAGGCTTCTAGAAGAAAATGAAACTGAACTAAAAGAAAAAGAGACCGAATATAAAAGAATAGAAGATGCGCATGCATCTGCGATTTCAACAATAACCGATGAAATAACACGAAAAACAAAACAATTAGTTGCAGAAACAGAAGAATACGAAAAGACTTTTTTATTGGCAAATTTTGGGAGACTGTTAAAAAAACTTAAGAGAAATATGCACATGGACAAAGGATTAGAAGATGCAGTGTATAATTATTTTGATATTCCGGAAGGATTTAAGCTTGATTATGGTTTAATTGAAAGCGCTCGCGAACAAGAATTAAATAAAATAGATAGTGTGTGCAACCCATCCGAAAATACTACTTCCGAAAAAAAGGATGCAGACATTAAAGGGCTATATAAATCTGCAATGAAATTTCCAGATGTACTTTTAATTAACTATCCTTTAACTAGCATGTCTGGTCCGTTTAATTATACACCAACTTATAAACATGATTCTATTCTAGACGTGTTGAAAATGGAACTACAAAATATTCAAAACAATAAATCCTTTTTATCTGGGCGGTTGACAAATTTTGAAAATGGGCAGAAAATAGAATGTGATAATTATGATAAATCTTTAATGAAAAGATATGTTGAATTAAAATATAAAATTTTTGAAAGAGATGTACTTGTGAGAGCAAATAATTTCTATTCTATAAACAATAGAAATGTAAATAAATATGAAGGAGAAATTAAGAGTAGGCTAGACGGGTTTGCGGAAGAACTAACAATACTACTTAAAGAAGCCAAACAAAGGGAACAAAATAGAAAACCTGTTGTTATCTCCAATATTTTGGCAGAACAATCCGCAAAAACTATTGAACTTGGGAAACCTGAACAAACCATTGACCAAAGCAATAGAAGTCCCACCCTACCTCCGTCGCAAATGCCCACTGTAGCGGACAATCCACTTGGAGACAAATCGGTCGGAAATAAATTAGTTGCAGATGAATCAGTAACAAAAAACCAACAAGTCAAAGACCAAGAAAATCAAGCCCTAGGAAACGCCGTTGGAAATATAGAACGAGAAGAACAAAAACTAAAGAGTGAACAAGCACAAGGGGAAGAACAAGAAACCGGAGTTGCAGAAGAAAATAAAGAGGAACAGGGATATCTTCTTGGATTATTGTTTGGAGGGGATGATGGATATGTTAGTGGCATGGTTAATATGTTAAGAAATTTGGGAGAGGAAACAAAATTAAAAACAAATGGCAAACAATATGGCGAGATGTCAGAATTAGAAAAACTAGATGAAAAAAAATCTCCATTTGAAGATATTCTTAAATGGTGCAAAGATCATTCAATGCAATGGTATATGAAAGGTCACGAAATTGTTGTAAATAGAGAAGGTGAAAACGAGGGTCTTACGTCACAAGATTTTGAAAAATGCCGAAAAGATAGTTATTTTAAAGTTCTTACTGATTTGTCGTCTACTATGTTAAATGTTTATTTAGATTTTATTGGTAGCATATTAACTGCGAGTTGGAACACAATTATAGCCGTTTTGATAACGATTAATGGAATTTTAATAGCTCTCTGTGCGTTAGCCACCTCTACTGGTGTCGGCATTCCCGCATGCGTTGCGGTTACACCATTGATAACATTCTTGTCAAATACAATATTAATTATGAAGCATCCGTCGGCACAAACTATTATAACTTCAATATCTGCCTGCACCCCGCTTTGGTTTATGCATTTTATAGCAATTTCAATGGATGTTGTGCCAGATAAACCTTATTTAGGTGTAAATCTTGTGCGTTTAATTGTCTTGCATATTAGTGATTCTATTAAAAAATATTATGATTCTAGCATGCTTATGAAAGCTAGAAAAATAGCCTGTGACCAAGTTTATGCCAGCTTAACTGGAAGACCTAACATAGATGCATTGGTGGACAATTTACAAAATAAGATAGAATATAGTTTGTGTCCACCAGACCCTATAACAGGTATTAAACCGAATTATTGTGCGTCTCCAAGAGGGGGGAATTTTTATATGTACATAAATATTGGACTAGCTGATTTCCAAAAACGCAATGTAAATGACCAAGACTATATTGCAGAAGTTTTTGCAGAGCTATTTTCTGGGTTTGATGAGAAACAGCAAAAAAAACTAGAAGATTTAAAAAAAGTAGATTTTAAAAATAAAGACTGCAAAGTTTATGATAAATACAACATTGTAGATGCTGTTATGGTGGTTATAACAAACCCACTTGATTCTCAGGTGTTTATTAATATGTTTTTTTGCAAATTATATAAAATTCCCCCTCCAACGGCCGCGCAATTGGGTTCAATATTTTGGTGGCAAAGTTTTATACGCAATGTAATATTTACTAGCTTGTTCTCAAATAGGCTATTGAAAGAAATAATGGCACCAATCTTTAAATTCATATTGCAGCGAGAGAAGTTAACAAATTATTTGCTTACTCAAATATTTGGCAATCCTTCATATAATCCATCACTGAATAATAGTCAAAATGAATCAGAAATAAATATAAATGTTGGACGCGATTTAATAGACTCGTCAATAAAAAATTTACTGAATGACTCAAAAGATGCAGACGGAAAGATAGATGACGCAAAATTAGAAGCCGCTATAAACGAACAAGTTGCAAACGTAATTTATGATTTTGTTTCTGCCTTTTTTAGAAATTTTTTAAAATTTTTACAGGACAATCAAACCACGCAAATGCCACAATTTGTGTTTAATGCAGCAGAAGAATTCAGAACAAACTGCATAAACAATTCATGCGATACGAACGGCAACAAAAACACAAAGAATAAAAAGGAATATATAAGATTGGGAATTTGTGAGATGTTGGGTATGAGAAATTTTCCAAACATTTATAAAGAAGCTGATAAAAATGGAATGAGAAGCATATTTGGTGATGTAGATTTTTGTGATCCTAATGCATTTTACAACGATGTTACTGGATATAATAATAACGAAAAATTTAAAGAATACTTAAAAGCGTTGTCAATAAAACTTAAAAATATAAACTATGCAGAATTTAAAATAACCGGTCTTGAAAATAGTCCGTTTTTAAATGTGGAAACAAAAAAAGATCTTCAAATAGACCACACAAAACGGTATTTTGATGAATTACAAAAAATGATAAATGTTTATATAAAATCCACTCCACCCACTCTAGATGAGGGGAAGATGAAGATTTTTTTACAAGAAAAAATAAATGGGGAAAATAGCGATGAAGACGTATACGTAAAATATCGTTATGAATACGGTAAAAAAGAATTGTTAGATGAATATGCTTATCAACAAAAAACGGACAATCCAAATATTGGTAGCTTAGTAAATAAGTTATTAATTGAGCAGTGCGACAAGGGTTATCATATTGTAGAAATGCCCGAATTTGACAAAGATGGAAAAATTTTAATTTTTCAAACTGATAAAAATGGAACACTAACAAAAGATAGCGTTGGAAACTATATAAAAGTACCAAAAAATAACACGGATGAAATCGTTAATGAAACTATAAGTACAAAATATGTTTGCGTTGAAGAAATGTCTGAAAAATATAAAAACGCCCAGAGTTTTTTTACAGACTTGTTAGAAATTCAAGTCGAGAGACAAAACTATGCCAATCAAATAGAAATAATAAAAAAATTAATATTTAAGTCGTTTCAAACTGAAATAAATTCATTATTAAACAACTCCAACTTGGTAGGACTAAGCAAGAATGAGATAGACGATATAAGAAAACGTCAAGAAGCTATGCTCAATGAGATAAAAAGAATAGACGAAAAATTGGACGATGTTAGCAAATTAACAGATAGCGCTCAATTTGCTGACGACATAATAAATGATTTAATCCGAATCAATGATGAATTAAACCTAGAAAATGCTAACCAAGACCTTACCAGAAACATAATGAGTTTAAATAAAGATGCATTAACTGTCCAAATAAATAGAATTAAGATGGAAAAAGTTAGAGAAGAACAAGCAAAAGAACTTGAAAAAGATAATCCATTTGCTGCTATAAATGCATTTCTTCTATTAGTAGACTTTGATTTAAAATTAAAACCAGAAGACAAAACTAAATTAGATAATATAACAGAGCTTTATAATAGGATAATTGAAACCCCTCTAGGAACTAATATAACTTCCGAAATTGATGACATTAAGTTAAACCTTGGGGAGATATTAAATAATTTATCAAATTATGAAAACGTTGAACGCGACAATATACAAGAAATTGCAAGCTTAATAGAAAAAATAAATTCTGAAAATATATTTCCAAAAAATGAAGAGAATGAAGCGTTGTGGAATTATTATACACCTGAAAACGTGGAGCAATTTTCTAAATATGAGGCTAAAAAACTTTATATAAACAATCTATTAAAAAATATTGACATGTTCAAAGATATGAAAGATATGAAAGAAAGTCCGTATAAAGACGGTAAATATTATTACGACTATTTAATCTTTGTTTACTTCAACTTTATATACAATAATGCAATTGATTATGATGATAGTAAAATGAAACTAATGATTTTGTTATTTAAAATGAAAAGTATTCCAGATTATAAATTCACTGACCAGGACATTAAAGCCATTATTCCAATGGGCAAAAAAAATCCTAGTTATGAATTAATAAAAAAGAATTTACTAGAATTATTTAATGATAAAAAATTTAGCACAAAACTTTTGAACGCGTTAAATGTAGAGCAAAGAGGACCAGATGTAAAGCCTGCAATGTTAACTCCAGGGATTACTCCAAAGATAATTGTAACAGACTCAAGTGGAAAAAAGAGCGAAAAAGAAGTTAACACTCCTCTGGATTTTTTTATTGAGCCATTTTCTGATAGAATAAACAACGCAAAAGATGTTCCCGAAAAAACTACGGAAGTAAAAAATGCAAAACAACTTCAACGTTTGTTAATAAAAGGTGAAATGATTTCTGGTGGACTTAAAGTATCCGGCGTTGAAGGGCTTGCAATAGTTCCTACAAAGGGAAGCAACAAATTTGCATTAATGTCAGTTGGAAATGGGGGGTCGGATGTTGCTGTTGGGGTGGCGGCTGGGCAGCGCAACTATAAAAAATATAAAGCAATAAAATCTGGAACCATTGACGACTCGGTGTTAACAATGAATGACAATGTTGATGTTTATGAAAATTATTTATTGAATCCAGATGGAACAGCTGATTATAATCCACCAGAGGTGTTAAACTCTTGGAATGATATATTTTATATGCAGTTTGATGGAGGACCGGAAACAAAACTTGCAATAATGGAAAGAGATAAACAAATATTAAGTAGTGGATTTCCTCCAATAATAACCGATTTACAGTGTAGGTTGAAGGATAGTTTGGAAGAGTCTGATCAAAGATTTTTAACAGACAATTATAAAGTTTTTAAAAGTGGAGGTAAGTGTTTGTGGATATTAAAAGCTGACTTGCAGCAATTTTTGAATATATTTGAAGATTTCAGTGAGCAGGAATATGCAGAAAATGTAATGGCTCTCTATAATTTAAAAGCTCAGACAATAAAACAACTGCACGATGATGTAAATAAAAATATTCAATTTGACGGGACTACATTTAAAGATGTGCATGCAGATTCTATTGAAAGATACATAAATTCTTTGGGAGTTCAATTTAACTATCTAGATACGTTAAAGATAAGAGGAATTAAAGACGATAGTGGAAAGTTGTTAAGTGCTGAAGATATTAAAACAATGTATAAAGAAGATGGTGTTGATTTTGTAAAACCAAACGGAGAAGTTACCAAAGTTTATATTACAGATGATGCCGTTTTGAATAACTTTATTGTATCCTTAATTCCAACGTCCGTATTATTTAAAAGACACGGCTCCAAAGGAGGCGGGTTGACGCTAACGGCAGAGTTTGACTTAAGAAGTGGTGATGTTAAAGTTAACAATTTAAATGACGATGACGACAAGTTTATATTACACAGCTAAAAGCAGTAATAATCAATAACAACAATATACAATTCCTTTATTATTTTTGATACTATTTTAAAAATAATGTTCTCGCAAAGCTCACTTGGTATATGTTGTGTTAAATAGAAAGCAACGATTACTGTATAAAACATGGAGATTTCAACACAATACTTTAAAACGCGATTGTGAAACGTTTGATACAAAGACCATTGGTTTACGTAGCTACACATTTGCGTGCTGTTTTGTTTAATATAAAACAAATGAATGTCTAATAGTCCTGCAAGTATGCGATGAAAATTGTTTTTTTCATTTTTAACCGACAACATATAGTGAATTTTGTCAGAACCAAACAAGTCCAAATAAAGTATTTTTTTATTAGTTTCCGGCGGAAAAATAAATGGATTAACCCCGTCATAATAACGATTTTTATATACTACATTTCCATCAGCAACGTAGGGGACAAAACATGACTTGTAAACAGCGTGAAGCAAATCGTCCACGTTGTTATATTTGCTTTTAATAATTTTCTTTCCTTTTTTAATATCGTAATACGTAATATATAATGCATTATTTAATTTTAAAGTTTTTTTTGTTTTTGAATGCGTGGCTTCAATGCGCTGTTTGATTTTACTTAAACAAGATTTTAATCCACCAAAGTGGCGAGTTTCTTTAAATTGTTTCAGTATTATATTATAAAACTCGGGAATCAAATCCAATGCATCTATCTTATATAGGACAGCACAAACTGATCCAATACTACAGCTAGAAATCTTGTGTATCACGACGTATTTTTGTTTTTCCATCTCTCTTAAGAAATAGAGCGCGCCGGTTAAATAACTGCCGTTAAACATTCCTCCGTCTAGAATGAGATTGATGTTTTCTGGTTCTGATTTTTTGGGCAGATTTGCCATTAAATTTTGAACATAGTTTTCAATGATGCGCATTTTAATTGTTGTGATTCTTATAAAAGTTCTATAACAATTATTATAATTTATAACGAGTTTATAACGAGTTTATAACATGTTTATCAGAATTTCTCATTCTTCGTTAATCTTTCAATAAATGCGCCTGGATTATCCTTATTCATAACGTAACAATTAATAATTTCAGCGGGAGAATAAAAATAATCTGCAATCTTCTTTAAATGTTTCTCATTAATGCGTTCCGAATAATACCTTTCATACATTTGCCTTATTATTTCGCGCGATGCATTGTCTAATTTAAGTGTTATATCAATGCGACCCGGACGTGTTAATGCTGGGTCCAACTTGTCATAATGATTGCTACTAATTCCCAGTATTCTTCCCGGCGTTTCTTTAAGACCGTCCCACAGATTCAGAATATCGTCCAATGTAATTGGATCATCCTCAAGCGGTTTTGTAACCGTGCTTAAAAGTTTATTTTGTTCTTCATTTGCTTCAACAAAGGTTTGAATTACATCGGCAACGTTTACTGAAGATGTCGGCGACAATGATGTTAAATTCAATTTTTTGCCAATATTTGTTCCACCTTTCTCCTTCACGTCTTCTCTCTTCCAGACAATGTCACCAAGACAATCTATGTCCTCAATAATGATAATCTTTTTATCAAATCCCACACTATGAACCTTGTTATTAGAGTTATATCTATCCTCAAAAAAGAAATCGTCTAATTGCCGCTTGGTTTTAATCAGCTTCAATGAGAGAATAACTATGTGACGTCCAGTCATGTTTGCAAGACATTTGAAAAAAGAGGTTTTTCCGGTTCCTGGAGGTCCATGTAAACCGATGCCAAGCGAATACGGTATTCCCATTTCATAATACCAATCTTTGTTTGCAAGAAAGAATTGGATTTTACTTAAAACTTGTTCTTGATTTTCAAAGAACATATTTTTAAACGTGCGGGTACTATCAAAAGGATATTCACTCCAGCATTCATACTTGTAGTCCTCATATTTAGTTTTAATTAGAGTATAAATAAATTTTTGGCTATTACGACTTTCTTCAATGGCTTTTATATATTTATCTTTCAATTTGTTAACATAACTCTTAATGTTACTAGTATTTGTTTCATATGAATAAAGAGTTAATGTGATTTTATCCGTTTTAGTTGTTTGCTTTTCTTTTTCACCGCCACCAGAATCTTCAGTATAAAAATCTGCAATAGCATATATTTTGAGGTCGGCTTTATATAAAAACGGCTTTTTTTGCGAAACTATATACATGTCATCGTCAGCATCATCATTCTTGTCGCGAAATTTATCCATTGTTGTATACAGTTCTTTTAATTCGTGAATCGTTTCATTATCGTCCATAGTACCTAAAATGTCGGCCCACAATGCCTTAAATGCATCTGTAAAACACGAGGAAACTACTGGATAAAGATTATAAGTTCCAACACTAGAACACCGTTTGCCTTCATATGTGATTGAATATTTTTTATAGAACAAGCTTTTAATTGTGTCACAAATATCTATATTCCATGGCTTATTAAACGAATTATTTTCGTATAAGACTTTTACAAGGTAACTTATAGCCACAAACCCCATCGTTGAAAAAATAGCGTCAAAAAGCTGATTCCCTGTTTTCATCCGTTGAAAGAGAGAAATTTTTATAGAATCATTAAATGTGGTTTGCAATATATCGGATAAATCAAACCCTGGCAGCATTAATGTTAGAAATATATTAAATCGCAAAATACGTTTAATATATTTTAAATAGTTTATTTTAATTATGATGTGTAAAATACTCTCTTCAACTTGTATTCTCTCATGCATTTGCTCAAAAAGCATTGACATTTTGCGCAGGGTTTGGAATTCACATACACGCCATCATTTTGACCCCTTCCAAATTTCATAATATACATGTCTGCATCTCTCATTTTATTATAGTTTCCAAGCGATCTCACTACGTTTTCTTCTGCGTGCAAATTTCTATCTGTGTGCAAATAAGTGTTATAATAGCTTCGGCTTGTTTCTTGCCGATAACCGATTCTGTTTACCGCACTGGCTATAATTTTTCCTCTTAAAACAATTACGGCAACGTGCGCAATAACATTGGCTAACCTGAAACGCTCAAATCGTTTATCATATTTAATTTCATCCAAGACTTTGGTTATGTCGGAATTGGGCATATTATAAATGCGCGGTTATTATTATCAGTCACGTTAGTTTTATATGTTTTTTATTTATTATAATAAATCTTATTATTCAAAAAAAAATATTTTTTTAGTTAATAAATGCAATGCAGCTATAACATTGAAATGCTTGTAAATAGCTTTAAAATATTTATTTCATTTTTTCTAATTTCGTTGCTATCCGTTTCTTTTTTATACATTTGCGAATAATGTTTGATTCCAGTAGTAATAACTTCAACATATGCCTTGTAAATTTCCATTTTATTTCCATCCAATAACCATCGCTTACCTTTCAATATCAAACCGCAGCTAATGAAAAGTCTAGCATTAATTCCAAGTCGTTTATAAACATCTCCACCCTTACTCAAATATTTATCCAAAATTGGCATTAAATAATTTGCCAAAGCATCCAATTTAGTAAGTACGTTCTGATAAATTGGCTTACCAATTAATAACCCCGCTAGCCGCTCTTTTGCAAACTCTTGAGTATATTTTAAACGCAACATTTTAAGCCTGGTGTTTACGTCTAAATATTCTAAAATGATTTGTTGAACTTCATCCGGTATGCGCTCTAATACCCGTTGATAAACGGTTCTAATAATATCTTTATAAAATTTCTCCTTGCTTATTTTTTCTCTCTGTTCGTCATTTAATTCTTTTTTTTTCTTTAACTCTTTAATTTCTCGTAACTTTTTTATGCAACGCTTATGCGAGGGAATAACAGATTTGTTGGACATTTTGCGAGATTTTTGGTCTATAAATTACCCAATTATAAGATTTCAATTTTTTTCACACTCTAAAATATGGATCTCCTATTATTTTTTGCAAATATAAGTTCACTGCTCGTTCTTCCATGTTACTTTGTATTTTAAATTTTTTTAATTCATAAAAATTCCACATATAATTTAGTTCCACTTCTCTAATTATATATTTGTGCGCGTCGCGCTCATTTTTCATTTCTTTCACGTTTGAAATGTCAAACCAGTCAAATTCTGCTGCATTCCATTCATCAATAACATACGGAACTATTTTCTTTAATCCCTTAAAAATACCAACCATCATAGATAAGTTTTTATTCGGAACGCAATTTTTAAACTCGTCTTCCATCTACGCTTCTATATAGTATAATTTTCCAATTGTCATGTTTTCTCGCAAAACAGGCTGCATTTTATATAAAAAGATTATTGCAATCGGCGAACTAATCAATTTTTATTTATTAACTGTTTTATTACATATTTTATTAGGTATTTTATTACATATTTTATTAGATGTTTTATATAATTGTACATTAATTTGATAAAAAGTTTGTCTCATCTTTCTTTTCGGTCGGTGCAATTGATTATAACTCTTTATTATCTTTTCTACTATGTTTTGATAGAATTGCTTATATTAAAACCTGCTGAAGTGACCCGTAACCTTTGATAACATGTAATACAAGAGACCAAATAATGCACTTGTGAAACAAAACCCATATAAATTGACATTTCCATCCTTTGAAAAAAGCGCAGGGAAAAACTTGTACAAGTACCTCTTGAAAATTGGCAGTTGAAACAAAAAGTATAAAACAGAAATTAAAAGAGGAATTTGAATTTCTTCATATAGTTGATCCAAACTGTCGCCATATTTGGCGTTGCTATTATAATTCTGAATAATATCCTCGTTATCTTCATACTCCGTAATATAATCATTGTTGGATTGAGGTGGAATATAATTGGGTTGAATCTGAGGATCTTGCATAATTGATTCTGTATTGCGAGGAATGTCTCTAGACGGCAATTGAGTTGCTCCCGTGGAACTTGCTTGTTGCAATCCACTTACAATTTGATTAATTGTAGTTTGGTCTAAAGTAACCCCGTTGGGCCCTTGACCTGGCATTGGTTGTATTTTTTCATTGGCCGACAAGCTAACATTTCCTCCAATGCTTCCTCCTCCGGTTGGGTCAGTTGGCAAATCCATTATACTAGTTGTGTCCATTATATAATTATTATAAGAAGGATTTGATTATAATAATTACGCAAAATCCACTTTTAAAAAAAGTGGAGCAAAAAACCAGCATTTTAAAAAAAGTGGAGCAAAAAACCGGCATTTTAAAAAGGTTGCGCCAAAATCCACTTTTAAAAAAGTGGAGCAAAAAACCGGCATTTTAAAAAGGTTGCGTCAAAATCCACTTTTAAAAAGGTTGCGCCAAAATTTATCTTTCAAAAGTATCATTAGTTTGCGATACTTTTTCAAAAGTATCACTACATTGCAACATTTCTCTTTTTTGCATCACATTTTGTTGTTACTGGGGTAAATTTATAACATTTGTTTTGGTGTTTGTAAACCTTGTCTTTAATTTCATCCATAGGAGGCGCTTTAAATACGATGCAGTTTTTCCCCTTGCACACGGTTCTAAATAATGTGGCTAAACCAAACCCTAGTAAAGCTGACATAATATACCGACCAACTTGTGTGTGAAGAAATCTTGCGAGGTGCATATATATTTGTAGAATATTTTAAAATTCTCTAAGTTTGTACAGGAACAGTTTTTATTTGAGAATCGTCTAAAGGACACTTTACTTCAGTTGCGTGGTAAGTAAAACAGTTGTCTGCGTTGTCCTTGTAATGAACTTTACCAATATTTTCTGGGGTTGGGTAGACATAGACGGTTTTTAAGTCGGGTCCCCAGATATACACAAAAAAAAGACCAATTGCTAAACTAATAATAAACGTTGGAATGTCAATAAATTTTGAAATCATGCTTTATAATTAATGTTTATATTTTTTTATTTCCCAGCAGTAACTTTATATTTTTCATTGGTATTTGGGTTAACTGCAATTAAGTCACCTTTTACCAGTTCCACTTTAAAACCCAATCTACTAGCTTCTGTTGCTGCAATCGTTCCATCAGGAAGAAATTTGGGATGAATTGTTATCTTTGGCAATGGTTTGTCTTCGTCGGAATCTTCTTCTTCTTCATCGGAATCTTCTTCTTCATCGGAATCAGATTTAGTTTCGGGGATTTGTTGTTTCATAACAAACTTGGGTTCTTCTTGTTTATCTTTCCCTTTATCTCTTATATCCGGAATAGCAGAAGTCATAGATTTTGTATTCCGAACTGTCCTGTTTTGAGTAAACTTTTCAAGCCCCATTTTCATTAAAACAACTTTTTGACCATGTTCACCAATATCCCATTCAAGATCTTCAATTGATGTGGGTATTTGAATTAAATGAAATGTATTATCATCTTCATTATATTCAACGCCATTATAAGAATATGTCTTCTTTAAAATATCATTAACTCTCGGCTGCATTGTTGTTACGTATAATTCCACCGCGTCAATAACAAATTGCGTATTTTGAGTAGATTTATATTGCTGCATCATCGCATTAAAGTTGTCTAGATTATTGTAAAACTCAAGTTTAAGTTTTTTAAGTTCTTCCTTTTTCTCCGCATTATCAACTACGTTTAAATAGTTGTCAAGAGTAAATTCGTATATTTTAGTCGCATCCGCTACTTCTTCTTTTATAATGTCAAATTTTGTAACAGCCTGTTGAGCATTAATATAACCAAACAACAAATCGTTTTTGTCTCGGATAATTTCATTGTTATAACCCTTTATTTTTTCTTCGTCTTGACGAATGTCATCGGTAATATTAAATGTTGCACCTAAATTGATTTTAATGTCCAACGGACACGGCGCCTTTCTATCACCACACAAAGCAATGTATTGTCTCTCACCATTGGCAATTTTAGTAGAAAAAATAGAACCGACTGGTCTTTTGCAATTAATGCACTTGTGTTTTATTTTGGCGTATTCGTTTCTTTTCTCTCGCCAACTCAGTCCAGGAAGCTTAGAAATTTGGGTTTTATCCTTTTTAATATTGGTTTCATATGCGGCTTTAAGCTTGAAATATGTATTTAATCCGTCTATAAACTTTTTCTTTTCTTCCATCTTCTCTTCGCTTTTTTCGCTCATCTTCTATAGATTATATTTATATTTTTATATATTTATTTTTATTAGAAATAATATCGTATTCAGTTTCCCAATGAGGAAGACCAGTAATTAATTCTTGATGCGCGCGTTGCTTGGATTCTTGAAAATTTTGTATCTTTGATAAAATGTACTGTTGTTTTTGTCTATTCCTCATTTCTTTTTCAACAGGTGTCAATTTTCCTTTGTATTTGAAAAATAATATTGCTCCTAAAATGACTAAAAATCCAATTCCCAATGATATATTGATCAATAGATTGTTATAAGTATTTTTAAAAATTCTACATTGCTTTAATGTTTCGCTTAAAAAGTATTTGACGCCAGGTTCTATCAAAGCAGGTTTAGTAAAATTGTCATAGTTCATAATTATTCCTTATAATTTACTTTTATAATATCAAAATAAATTATACACACTATCTATATGGATACTTCTTATCTTTCATTATTGATATTTATTGCAATTACACTTTTATATTATCTCGTTTTCAAACCAAAATTAAGTGCATCTGCGTTTGACGATAAAAGCGGTCAAGAATATGCCGCATATAGCGGGAAAAATAATGTGTTTTTAACGTGTTATTTTCTATTGGTTGTTATTACGCAGATAATAATGAACTCAAGCGTCCTTGTAAACACATGCGGTGGAAGTATCGTGCAAAATATTGGCGCCGCATTTTTATTAACTGTTATACCGTGGTTTTTTATTTTTGGAATTGTTATAGTTGCATTAATGATATTTCCTGGTTTTAAATCGGCATTTTCAAACGTGATTGGTTATTTTGCTGTAGCTGGAACCGCAAACAATATTTTAACTGAATTGTTAGTTAATGTAGATTTAAATCAAGCTATAGACGATTCTACACAAGGAAATGCTGAGAAAAATAAGAGCCTTAAAGGCGCGGCAGAAGCAATCATAAAGTTGTGTGGAAATATGTCTATATTGATAAACCAGATTGTTCCCAGCAACTTTACTGAGTACTGGTCAATGCTTGTTCCATTAATGAAAGATCAATACCAAGCAGGTGCTCCAGAACTAAAACAACAATTATTGGATACGGTTGTAATGAGAGATAATATTGGCGAAGCCATGTGGTACATTTACACTGCAATATTATTAATATCTATAACGCAATACAATATTATGAAACGTGGATGCACCGGAGATTTGGCAACGTTGCAAGCAGGTCACGAAAAATATTTAGAACAAGAAGCTGCAGTTAAAGTGAAAACAGAAAAGGCCGAATCAACTATTTATACATTTTAATAAAATACTTATTAATAAATATATTTGAATTATTAATAATATGTAGATATATTATTAATAATGACGGTTTTAGATAAAATATTCAACGGAATATATAAAAAAACACAAAATAGGATTAAACGAGATTCTAACACTTCAAATAGAAAAAAATATTTAATATTAAATAAAAAAAATATTCGTTATGATGAAATTAGTGGAAATAACTTTATAAATAACGACGAATATTTAAAAAATAAAAAAATTGTCACTATTGGTTCAGCCGGATATTATGGTTTTTACCAACTTGGCGTTTGTATGTACATTAAAGATTACTACAACACAGAAAATTTCCTATTTTCTGGCGGATCGTCGGGTGCGTGCGCTTCTCTTTTTATGACTTTAAAAAAAGATCCAAAAAAAATGATGGATTTTATTGTAAATAACAAAGTTTACGAGAAAAAAAATGCGCGTCAAATATTAAAGGAAATGAAAAAAAATTTACTTGCAAATTTTAATGAAAACGATTTTGATTTGAATAGATTATTTATTTGTGCAAATGAAATTGATCAAACAAATATATACACAGATTTTGAAAATTTAGAAGACGCGCTAACTTGTTGCGAGGCAAGTTCCCACATTCCATTTATTACAGGCCCAATGTTGTTTAAATATAAAAATAAATATATGCTTGACGCGGGATTTTATGAGAATCCGTATTTAAACTCAAATGAGATAGCATTAGACATTAATACACATGTTTGGGGTCAAAATAATAATGTTCCATTCATGTTGCATAAAACAAACCCAATTGATTTTGAAAAAATGTATGAAAAAGGCTATCAAGATACAATGAAATATGGGAAAGAAACTCTAGATAAAATATTTACACCATTGAGTGTTTAAAACATCGTATGACGAGAGAGATAATATAAGACAAATAAGTAACAGAGAATGCCTAAAATAATGGCTAGAAGCCAAATAGGAAGAATGGTTTTATTTCGGTAACCTATACCAAACTCGCGAATGCTTCCGTCATCTCTATATAAGAAACCGGGTTTGCCAATTTGAATTGTAATGAATAAGACTAAAAATAGTAAAACACTAACAAGAGTAGGATTTTTTGCAATATAGGAACGATACATTAATATATAATAATATATAATTTGTATATTATTATTCTTCTAAAACTAGTAGTACCCTCCTAAAATATATAATTTATCTAGTCGCGTTCCTCCCAATCATCTTCGCCTTGTTCGGCTCCAAAATAGTCTTCGCCCGCGTCATCTCCGTTGAACCATCCAATATCATTTTCTTCTCTCTCAATATCAGCAACTGCATCTGCATTTTCCATATAATCTTCTAAATATTGCTCCATATTTTCATCAACAACATTTTTATTTTTTCGCAATGTCTTCTCAATGTCAGAAATTTTTTCCATATATTCGCGCTCTTCGTCATAAGTCTCCTTCACGTATGTAGTTAGACCCTTTTGAAGGCCTTTGCTCCAAGCACCCAATTTATTCATTTTCAAAATAGTGTCAGCATCGCGCTCTTCGTCAGTCATTGCTTTCAACCTATCTGTGAACGTATCTTTCTCTCTTTCTTTGGATTTGAAGACAACTTCCATGACCTTGTCGTAACTGAGATCTACAATGTCCTTGTGGTTGGACATTATGGTTAAAAATGCGGCCAACATTTTGGCAGTTCTGGTGCGCATGTCTTTGATATTTCCAAGCAAAACTGTTGCAACGGGTTTTGTTGACAAATGAAGCGCGGTTTCCTCCAAGTCTTCAACCGTAAACGACTCACCGTCATCTTCACTCATTTCTCTCACCAACATGTTTGGATCTTCTGATAACTTCTTGAATTCAAGTAGCACTTGCAAAAAATAGTTCTCAAAAAGCATATCGCAAGTTCTCTTGTCAAAGACGGAATAAGTTTTGGAACCCTTGTAATAGATATCACTCATATAAGGAGTGCTTAAAGCTAGCTGCAATAAATTCTTGGTTGTATTGGGAATAGTGGTGAGAATCTTGGATAAAACTTTATCGCCATAGAATGGTCTCAAGCTTTTGTAGTATTCATTTATAATGTTGCGGACATCATTTGCGTGATTCTTAGACAACCCCCAATAAGCAGGTATCTGAATAGAATTTTGGTAATCAACCTTGTTTTTGATAATATCAGGGAAAACATTTAAAATTTTATGAATGTAATTTTTAACGAATTCAATGGAATTATAAGTGGCTTCATCGGAAATTGAATTCTTCATAGCTTCTTGGGAACTTGCGCCCCAATCCATTAATGTATTAAGATACAATTTTATATCAGAATTGACTTTCTTTGTTAATCCAGCATTTTTGCTAATAAAATCTGCTACCTCTGATTTCATTTCTTTATTAACGCGACCAAGATAATTTTTCAACTTTCGCATTTCTTCGGTGTCCTCATTTACAGCAATGTCAAACGTGTCAAGAGCTTCATCCAAGTTTTGTATTAATGCCGTAGGAACAACCACCTCATCATCTTTTGTTATTTCCTCAAGAATATTTCGCAACTGTTGAACTTGAGTAATTACAGGTGTATCCACGTTTATATTTACAATATTCTTTCTATTAACATACTGCAGCAAACGCAAGAGAGAAGTATTGTTATAGTTCTTACCTTCTTGCTTTAATTTTCTAATTTTTTCGCTAATAGAATCAATATTTGAAAAATGATCGGGTTTTCCACCACAAATTGCATCCAATTCTTGACTAATTGGCACAATAGAATTAAATTTGCAAAAGACAATAAATGTGCGATAAATGGTGTCGTCGTTGTATTGATCACTCAACGGGGCATAAACGTTCTTAGAGTTCTCTCTGCAAAAGAACATAGGGGCCTTTGCAACTGCATTGATATCTTCAATAATATAAGATAAATCACGAATAATGTTATTATAAATAATAATTTCTGGTTCCTCCTCTGCAAAATATTTAATTGTGCTTATATTTCCTTTTTCGCTGCAACAAGCATTTTCCAAGAAGGGTTCATTAGCAGAATTATTGAGCAGCATGCTACGTTTTGTCACCACTTTTTGAATTTGTTCTTGGATCGCTAGAGAAAAAAATATAATCTTTGACTGTATAACTAATATTTTCTCTCTTTGGCACGTTGCACCGTTCTTGAAATCGTTCAAACACTGCTTCTTAAACTCTTCGGATATGTTTGTAATAGGTCTCAACTTGAATGGAATCAAAGGTGGCAAAAACTGAATCCATTTTCCTAGTTCGTGATCCGTTGGAATATTTGCTTCATCTGGATTTGCCAACATGTATTCCAGTTTATCCTTGCATTTTTGCATGACATCCACATTTGAAAGATAATACGTATCTATAAAAGCCTTAATTTTATCAACAACCGTTGTTTCTTTGAGTCCCATTAATGCAGACCATGGCTGAGCCGTTGCATTTCGTATTTTATAAGCGATGCATGACAAGTATTTTAAACTAGACAAATCACCGGAACCTTCAAAAGGGTATCCAGTGAAAGATCTTACACAACCAGGGAAAGTTTTTCTTGTTTTAATAGAAGGAATAGACGTTTGAACTCCAAATAAAAATGCACCAAGAGTCAAATATAAAATGGTGCTGTTATAAACCGCGATATAAGAAGGTATTTTTTTACCCTTTTTGGCCTCTTGTTCTACACGTTTTTTGTGGTCTTCTTCAGAAATAAGAGCGCCCGCAGAAATGGTGTCAGACGTAATTTTAATCATAAAATCCTTTTGGTCGTCAATATTAATTCCCATATTTTCAGCCAACGCAGAAATAACATTGGACATCATTTTTGTTTCAGGTGTGGTGTATTTCTTTATGACGGGCTTTAAAGACGAGCTCAATAATGCGTCGCCAGCATCTTGCTCCATAACCTCGCGTGTTTTAACTTTGTAACCCTGTTCGTAACCTTCATCAACTTCCAAATCACGAGGACAAATAATGTAACCACTATGTTCGTCAACCCATGAATCGCCATCGTCACTCAATTTGCCGCTTTGTTTAATGATTTCATCCATTCTTCTAAGATAATTGTCATTATCCTCAATCCAGCATGAAGCTAATGAATATAAAAAAGTTGGCAACAATTTCACGTTGGTTTTAATACAATATCTCCAATATTTTCCATGTTCATCAGAATCAGACTCGGTGTCGTTTGCTTCTCTCGTAAAACGAACGGCAAACTTGACAATGTCTTGTTGTCTCTTACACATGTTGGATTGTCCGAGTACCAAGTCCTTCAATTTATTGTAAGGCGAAATAACAATATCCTTTTCAAAATCGCCTGCTTCGGCCCCAATTTTATATTGCTGCGCATTGTATTTATAAGTTTGATTGTGGCGTATTTCATGCAATTTGTCTATAATGCTTAAATTATACTCTAAGTTTTGAGTCAACAACTCTTTTAATTTGTCCTTTGATAATTCGTATTTTTTGTCAAACTGACTTACAATTTCTTTTAATGCATTCTCTGTAATGTGTTTTTTATTTAAATCTTGCGTTTCACAAAGAGCCTTATATTTTTTATCAACTTCAATGCAATCTTTTTGAAATTCGCACAATAAATTTTGATTAGATGTTACCGTTTTTTCATCAATTGATTTATCTGTTGCCCATCTATTATTGCTGCGTTTAAAGTAAACAATTTTGTCTTCGGCATTATCATACATCATGGCAAAGTCTCCATCAACAACTCGTTTCATTCCATTAATCAATGTTTCGGCAAGACGAGGCGCGTCTTTGGTGGAAATCTTGTTTTTGCTAATCAATTTCTGCACTAAGAACTCGTAAAACTCTTCAGGAGCCAGTGCAATTTGGTCTTTTTGATAATCGTCCAACATTCCATACATTGTGTCGTCAAACTTCTTATCAAAATAAGTAATCTTATCATTGTCGGTCGCGACTTCTTCAAGACTCTTATACTGTTTTGCAATAACAACGTTTAAACATTTGTTGTCCTTTTCTGCGTTTTTAATCTCTTCATCTAATTCGTCCTTGTCTTTTTCAATATTCTCAATAATAGAACCAATATTTTCTGGCAACATGGTGCCGATGCTAGCAAGAGCCAATGCATTGTCAAACACATCAGAAAAATCAGTAGTTTTCATTCTCCAAAGAAGTTCCGAGCTTGTAAGCTTCAAATCATTTGGATCGTAGTCGTATGAGTCAACAAACACTTCATTATTTACCTTTCTATCAGAGATTAAAGAAAGAATATAATTAGCAGATGGTCTGTATCCTGTATTTGCCAATCGCTTTTTCAATAAGGAGAACTCCTTTTCCTTTTCTTTAAAGTTTCTGTTGTATTCGGAAATTTTATCTTGTAAGAATGATTCAATGTCTTTGTATTGCATAAACGTTAAATCGTCTGCGTAAATTAAAAATGGTTCTAAATATCCGACAACATCGTGAACCGATAATTTGCCATTGATGTATTTCTTCATTAAATTGAATAAAACACGCGTTTTGGGAACTATTTTCTGAAGAAACTCTTTATAAATCTCATAATTTGTTAAGCCTTCCATTTTTTCGTTCTTAACCAATACATAATTTTTGATATTATTCACAAACTTTTTTTCTGAAAATTCAAGATCAGTTTCAAAATCATCAACGTTTATTTTATTAACTCGGGTATTGTCATTTAATAATTGCCAATAGTTAATAAATGTGTTGTTCAAGTTGGCCTTATCAAGAATATTAGTCTCTGGCAAATTAATGTGAGAGAAACGAATGACTGGTTCTGGAAGTGTCAAAATTGATCTGAGTTCCAAGACGTCGGGTTGCGTTACATTAACGCGATGTGAAATCATTTTACTACTCGTTATTTGCGTGGCGTCCAATCTACTGACTCCCAAGTTATAACGTTGAATAACAAATTTCTTGGTTTTAATAATATCATTCTCCGCAACAGATGAATAGAAATCGCCCAAATTATCAATAATTGCATTTACGTCATTTAAAATGTTAACGTCGCTTATAACGTCAACTGTGGTTTCGGCGTCTGTCTGTTGAAAGGGTGTTAAATAAGGATTCAGCTCTGACATTAAATTGAAATACTTGTTTTGGTCTGATGGAGTGTCATTGGATTTATATCGGTCAAAAATTGTTTTCATTTCATCAATGTCTTGATCTATTGTTAATGGAATAATATCTGAACTTTCAGAAACATCTTCTTTTGAGCTAATATTATAAATCTTTTTGACATTTTTTGCAACAGGAAGAAGCCAAAACAACAAGTTTTTGAATGTTGATAAATTTTTAACTAATGGTTTCCACGAAACTGTTTTTGTAATTGGACCAATAACATTACCATATTCGTCTAGTTCGGAAAACTCTGAACGCAACTGTTTAAATCGTTCAATCATAGTGTGAATGTTATTCAATACAGCCCCCGTTCTTTGAACGTTGGGAATATTTGATAATAACTCATTTAATAAATCATCTGTTTGTGAGTTAAGGTTAAAACGCTGTTGTGACTGTTCAACTTCAACATATTGTGTGATTGCTTCCAATTCATCCCCAATTTTAATTTCATCCGCTCTTACAATAAACTCGCGAATAGTGTCTTTGATGTCCTTAACTGGCAAATTGTAAACCGTATCTGCATTTTCTCTCTTATCATCTTCTACAAGAGGAGCAATTGATTCTTCATCTGTTTCGGGCAATCCTAGAGTTTCTCTTTCTTTTTCCTTTTCTTTTTCTTTTATAACAATTTGGTCAGGCTTCTCTCTTATCTCAATTGTCTCAATGGGCAAATCTAGTGAAATGCCTTTATAGCCAAAGTTGATATACAAAATGTCATCGTCAGGATATGTTTTAATTTCAATCATATCTTCTTCTAGATTAGTGATTTGACCAGTTAATACTACAGGCGTATCTCCTCCAAAATAAATATTAATCCACGTATTTGGAAGTAGGTCATTTTGTCTTGCGTATCCAAGTTTATCGCTTCTGTCAATTAAAGCAATAGATGTTATTGATCCGTCTCCAAGGGTTCCGTCTTCATTTATCTTAATTTTATTTGCAGTTAAATCGTTTACGTTTATCAAATTAATTTGGTTCTTGTCAATATAATCAATAACAAATGTATTGTTGTCTAATATTTGGTTTGAAGGAGCTTGAAGTCTTATAACATCAGATAATTGAAGATTAATTGTTTGAGACTCAGGAGCTTCTTCTACACTTTGCGATTCTATGGGTAATGACATTATTCCTATATTTATAATAGAAATTTTTATGATTGTGACAACCGAAATGAAAAAGTCAAAATGGCAAAAATAAAAAATCAAAAAATAAAAATCAAAAATCAAAATCAAAATCAAAAGGAAACTAACAAAAAGCAAAAAAATTTAAAATAGTGGTTTAAAGACAATACACAATAAAATGTATTAAATAATGTCTCAAGGTGTGCGTCAATCAGTTTATTGTTTAAATGAAATAGTGGGTTTTTCGGATATGTTACTAAATGAATCAGTTGGAGAAGACCATCAAAACAAGGTTCGTGTTAAAATGGTCGAATATGTTACTAAAAATAACAACAAATATAAAATTATTAGATACGACAAGGAAATGCTGGCACCAGATATTATTTCTAGCACCGGTCTATTGCGTTCGGTTATTATAAATAATAAAAATAGAGTTGTCAGTTTTGCACCACCTAAATCTATATCTTATGAATCATTTGCAAATAAAAATCCAGATAAGTCTGATAGCGTTTTTGCGGAGGAATTTGTAGAGGGAACGATGATTAATGTTTTTTGGGATGAAACATCTGGATTATCTGGTTCTTGGGAAATAGCTACTCGTAATACAGTTGGTGCTGAAGTCTGCTTTTTTAAATCTAATGAAAAAATGCCAAGTTTCAGAGATATGTTTTTGGAAGCCGCAAAGAAAAATAATTTAGAGTTGAACATGTTAAACCCAATGTATTGTTATAGTTTTGTTTTGCAGCACCCTGAAAATCGCATTGTTGTTCCTTTTAAGAGCGCACAATTGTATTTGGTGGAGGTTTATGAAATAGTGCAAACTGAAGGTGGTGTTGTAAATGTTTTCCCTCTTGATTTAAACGTTGTTAAAGCGGTTGGATATTGGAATACGACAACCTTAAAGTTTCCGCAATTTTATGAGTTTACAAAATATGACGATTTAAAGGAAAAGTATGCAAGCATGAACACCTCGTATGAGGTTCTAGGCGTTGTAATTAAGAATAAAGCTACAGGGGAGCGATGCAAGATTAGAAATCCAGTGTATGAATATGTTAGGCATTTGCGAGGAAATCAGCCAAAGAGTCAGTATCAGTATTTGGAATTGCGAAAGGAAGGAAAAGTTGGAGATTTTTTGAAGTTTTATCCAGAGAACAGGAAGGATTTTTCTTATTTCCGAGACAAATTGCACGATTTTACAAATGCATTGTATCAAAATTACATTAGTTGTTATATAAAGAAAGAGAGACCTTTGAAGGAATTTCCAGACCAGTTTAGAACGCACATGTTTCACATTCACAAGCTTTATACTGATATTCTGAAGCCAAAGAATGACTATATTAACAACACAGTTGTAATAAACTATGTTAATGGACTGCATCCATCTCTACAAATGCATTCAATGAATGCATGCCTAAGAAAGCGCACAGTTGATTTTATTAAGGTTGATTCTACTGTGGAATAACTTGGATCGTTTAAATATGTCTAGGTTTATTCAGAAAAAAAATTGAAAAATTTTTCACAACATTGCTAATTATAACACCCAACCCATCCCCACTCAAAACCCCAAGAGGAAAATCCTAAAAATGACAACGATAACTAGGTTCCCTCCGGAGCCTAATGGATTCCTGCACATAGGTCACTGTAAATCTTTGTTGATAAATTACGGTGAAGGAAATTCGTGTCATTTAAGATTAGATGACACGAATCCATCAACTGAAAGTGAACTTTTTGTAAGCGAAATAATCCGCGATATGAATTGGCTTGGATACGATCCATGCGTTATTACATATACGTCAGACTATTTTGATAAATTGTTTGATTTTGCGTGTATTTTGATTAAAAATGGATATGCGTATGTGGACTTTTCCGCACCAGATGTAATTAAAGAGGAAAGACATCGTGGAGTTGAAAATGTTTACAGATGTATGTCTCCAGACATTCATTTGACGGAGTTTGAAAATATGAAAAACAAAAAATATTCTCCTGGTGAAGCAGTTCTTCGTTTAAAAATAGACATGTCCAACAACAATCACACGCTGAGAGACCCAATTGCGTACAGAATAAATTATTCTCCGCATTTTAAAACCGGTGAAACTTGGTGCATGTATCCGTCTTATGATTATAGCCATGGGATAGTAGACGCGCTTGAAAACGTAACAACATCATATTGCACGGACGAGTTTTATGTTCGGCGTGATTTATATTATTGGAGCGCGTCCACGTTGAATAGTTTGGGTTGTAGTTTGCGTGCAGCACGCGTGCACGAGTTTGGAAAACTTACAGTTGAGAACAACACGCTGTCTAAAAGAAACATTAAAAAATTAATTGATAATGGCGAGGTATCTGGTTATGACGATCCCTGTTTGCTTACTGTAAGAGGCATGCGCAACCGCGGATATACGCCGGAAATAATTAAAGCTATTGCAAGTTGTTCAGGACTAGGCAAAGTGAAAACGGTTGTGTCTATGAAACTTGTGCATCATTTATTAATTAGTCATTACAATCCAATTGCAATTAGATGTTTTGCGGTTATAAACCCCATCAAATGTGTGATTACAAACCTGGACGAAGAGAAAATTTGTAATCATCCTCACATTCCTAATAGTCCTGAACATTGTCATACTACGACAATAAGCAAAGAAGTTTACTTAGAAAACGACGACTTTAAGCTGGAACACGACGATGACTATTATCGTTTATCGCCGATAAATAAAATGGTTAGACTGAAGTTCTACGATATTGTGAAATACGAATGCGTTGTAGATAATGTTGTGTACGTATCTGCGCGCAATTTGAAAAAGGACAAATCGGTTAAAGCAACTATTCATTGGCTTTCTATAAATCACGCCGTTCCTGCGAAATTTATATTCATAGATAGTGAAAATCCACTTATAAAAAATACACGCGACGGATTTGTTGAAAGTTATGTATTGGAATGCGGCGACGATGTTGTATTTGAATTTGAAAGAATTGGGTATTTTAAGTTACTGCATAAAGACGAAAACAATGTTCCGCACTATTTGTGTATTGTATATTTGAAATAATTTGCAAAGATGCATAATGTTGTAAATATTGTATTTATTGTACGCGTGGTGTAGCGTAGTTGTGTAATTTTTTGTTTTATAAAGGGTGTAAAACTGAAACAAATCTTTAAAAATATAAAATGAATAATAAAGATGTATTTTTATTCATTTTATAGAAAAATTAAAAGCAACATACCAATTGTTAATTTGGTTGTGTCGTCATCAAGCTTGGCGCTACAATTGCAGACAATTTATAAAAATAAAACAAAAACTTAAAAAAAAGAACTATTTATAAAATAAATGTTTCAATTTGGCACAACCTTTTAGCAAAACGACCGTCGCCCAAAAGGCTTAAAGGTTGTTAAAACTTATCCTTAATTGTCTTGTAAACATGAATAGCATCCGCAATACACTCCTTCAAGTTTTGTTTAATGGCCTGCTTCTCAAGCTCCTCCGTGTAAGCAATACGAATAATGCTGTCAGTGTCGTGAGGGTGCATCTTCTTGAAGCCACAGTATGAAAGGTGCTTTGTTCCTTCATAGAACTTGGTATACAAGAAATACTCCAAAACTTTTCCAATTGTGTAGTCCTCATTTTCAAGCGTAACATCATAACAATTTTTCATAGTGTTTTCAGATGGAGCAATTTTCAATTCATCGGTGTCAATTGCGATATCAAGCGCTTCCAATTTATCAACAAGAACGTCGCATGCCTTGCGAATAATTTCTTGGTTTGTGAATACACCAACTGTTTGAATAGTGAAGTCAAAACTGTCGCGCTTGACAACTCTTTGTCCGTCCAATAGACGCCAATTTGTGGTTTCAAATACAATTTCCTCCTTGCTCAACCCCTTGTCTTTCCACTCTTGGGCCTTCTTTGCAAGAACTTCCTCAATGTGAACATCATCTTGAGTAAATCCATATGCGCAGGTGGATACAACGTTGAACATTCCATCGTCTTTAGCGGTTCCAACGGAAAACTCACAAGTAAACTGCAACTTTTCTCCGTGGATTTCATCGGAAATTTTAGGACGAAGTCTAGCAAAATCAATGTAATAGCCCGTCAACGAATTGGGTGGAAATATGCTTTTTTGATCCTTTTCCTTTAGATATTCATTTGTAGTTAAATTTTTAATCTTAAAATGTTCTGTCGTAACAAACGTAATAGTATCTGTAAGATTTTCCACGTTGACTTCCACAATGTAATTTTGTAGAGGCATTTTTAAGTCGGATATATGAATTGGAATGCAACTTAAGCGTTGTTTAAGAATCTCATTATTTAAGCGAGTTGTATTTGTAATGATTTTGCATTTATTCTCTTCATTAGGAGAAGTTTTAAAAACAACTGTTGGAATATCAGACAAAATTGTCCTGCGAAGGCCATTTGCCAAACTGACATTTACGTCCCTCAACGTAAATGACAAAATATCACCGTCTTCTTCTGGCTTTTCAATGCGTGGGTTCATTCTATCTTATACTAAATAAATACTATTTAATATATTTAATCAATTTTTTCTTAAAATGAGTTAAAATAATAATTCAATAAGCTTAATATAGATTAATGAGTTCAATTCTCTATTATAGTAATTTTTGCGAGCATTCTAAAAAACTTTTGCAGACTTTATCCAAAACCCAGGCGAGCAAAGACCTTCATTTTATATGCATTGATAAAAGAACACAAGGCCCGGATAAAAAAATTTATATAGTTTTAGAAAACGGCCAAAAGATTGTTATGCCAGAAAATGTAACAAAAGTTCCAGCTTTGTTGTTGTTAAATCAGAATTACCAGGTTCTTTACGGCGATAATATATACAATCATCTAAAACCCGCACAGGAAGTTATTACTCGCCAAGCAACGAGTAATAATATGGAACCTATGGCGTTTTCTTTAGGAGGAGGTTGCATTGCATCCGATCAATATAGTTTTTTAGACATGGATTCAGAAGAATTAAATACAAAAGGAAACGGTGGAATGAGACAAATGCACAATTATGTTCCTTTGAATTATAGCGACACAATAAGCACGCCAACTGATGAACATGATTATAAACAAGGCAAGAGTGCTGGAGGACAAGAAATGACAATTGAAAAGTTGCAACAAATGAGGGACCAAGAAATTGCCGGATTGACTCCAAAAAAATAAATAATTACAAAACTCAAAAATATAAATAATATAAGTTAATAACTTAAAAAAATTTTAAAATATAAAATAACAAAGATAATGGCGGCGCAGTCAGCTACATTGTTAACGGCATTTAATGATCATTTTATAGATTTTGTAAACGATATTATAAATGTTTTTCCAGATGACGCCGATTTAGCAACTGCAAAAAACTCGTTTATTTTGATAAGAAAAGCAAATCCAAAAATGATTGTTAAAATTTGGCAAATGTTTGTAGTTGAAAAGTACGGCGACGCAATTGAGAAAGGTGACATAAGCTTTTTTATTAATAAGGACTATTCTGCGGATTTATCAAATGCGGAAAATTCAGATAAAATAATGGAAGCTATTAATAGATTGCGTAGACCCGTTCAAATGATGACTCCAGAAGACCAGAAAAAAGTTATGAAGTATATTCAAAACTTGACGAAGCTTTCAGTTTTGTATCATAGTATGATATAAAAAATGATATAAAAACTTTATAGAAAGAAAAAGAAATCCTTACCTTTCTCAATAATGTATAATATTTCAAATACGTTGTTAGGATAGAAATCATTATTTTTTGAAAAAATGTTTTCTATTTAGTAATTATAATGGGAAAATTAACGCCTTTGATTGTTTTGGGAATAATTGGAATAACTGCCGCGGTAGTTTTACAAAGCTACAAAAAATCTAGTTCAGACCTAGACCTAGAACTAGACACTTATCAACAATATAGTGAACTGCAGCCAATCACTGTTGGAAAAACCCCCACACATATTGCTATTTCTGGAAATAATGCATATGTTGCAAATTCTGGTGATAATACAGTAAGTGTTATTGATAGAAAAACAAATACACTTAAAACAACAATTCCTGTTGGAAAAAAACCCATTTTTATTGCTATTTCTGGAAATAATGCTTATGTTGCAAATCGTTATGATAATACAGTAAGCGTTATTAATATAAAAACAAATAAAGTTTCTACAATTATTAAGGTTGGAGATGAACCCATACATATTGCAATTTCTGGAAATAATGCATATGTTGCAAATTCTGGCAGTGACACAGTAAGTGTTATTAATACAACAAATAATACCGTTATAGAAACAATTAATGCTGAATTTAATCCCACATTTATTGCTATTTCTGGAAATAATGCTTATGTTGCTGTCGCAGACTATGCTTATGTTGGAAATTCTTATAAAGGAGCAGTAAGTGTTTTTAATACAAAATCATATAAATCTATTATTGAACCAATTCCGGTTGGAAAAAAACCCAGCTTTATTGCTATTTCTGGAGATAATGCTTACGTTGCAAATTTTGATGATAATACAGTAAGCGTTATTAATATAAAAACAAATAAAGTTTCTACAATTATTAAGGTTGGATATAACCCCACATTTATTGCTATTTCTGGAAATAATGTTTATGTTACAAATGAACGCGATACTTCAGTAAGCGTTATTGATACAACGACGAATACCGTTAAAACAACAATTCCTCTTGGATCTTACCCCACATTTATTGCTATTTCTGGAAATAATGCTTATGTTTCTTGTCTTCGCGATAATACAGTAAAAGTTATTGATACAACAACGAATACCGTTATAAAAACAATTAAGGTTGGAAGATATCCCAAGTTTATTGCTATTTCTAAAAATAAAGCTTCTAAAAATAAAGCTTATGTTGCAAATAAAGCTTATGTTGCAAATAGTAGCGATAATACAGTAAGCGTTATTGACATTTCTAGTTATTCAGCATAAGTTTAAGTCAACTTTAAAAAAGTTGAGCAAAAATAATAGTTTCTATTTAGTTTGATTTAAAAAAATAAATTTATATCAAACATATAAATAATGTCCGAATCAGAAGAGCGAACTATTCCAGAAGAGTTTAACAAGATTATTAAAGACTTTGTTTCTGATATTCTTATTACATTTCCGGAATATCAACCAATCATTGATAAATGGTGGAAGCCCCAAGATTTCTCCCAAATAGAGGATGTTGATGCTCGCAATGAAGCAGTTTGTTTAGACGCGCAACAAAAAATGCAAACGTTGTTTGACCATTGTGTGCAAGTTTTCCCCGAGCGTTTCTTTGATATTTTGTATCAGAAAACTGAGATTTTTGACACCGATTCTCAAGTGAATACAGAATTTTTGCCTGGAATTAGCTTTAAATACTTGTGGAAATGCGAGATCAGTGATAAGACGCGCGAAACAATTTGGAAGTATTTGCAAATGGTGCTAATTAGTATAATTGGAAGCGTTAAAGATAAAACGGCGCTTGGCGACACATCAAAGTTATTTGACGCGATTAATGAGGATGAATTTAAGACTAAGTTGGAGGAGACGCTTGGTAATATGCAAAACATCTTTGAGAATATGTCCAAAGAAGAAGGATCTACTGATGGTGAATCATCAACTTCCGGCTTTAATGTGCCTTCCGCGGATGACATTCAAGGACATTTGCACGGCATGATGGGAGGAAAATTGGGAGATCTTGCGAGAGAAATAGCCGAAGAAACGGCACAAGATTTGAATATGGACATGGAAGGCGTAACAGACGTTAAAGATGTATTTCAAAAGCTTTTTAGCAATCCGGGAAAATTAATGGGAATGGTAAAAAATGTAAGTGAAAAACTTGATTTAAAAATGAAGTCTGGGGAGATTAATCAGAATGAATTAATGACTGAAGCAAGCGAAATGTTGAATAAGATGAAGAATATGCCTGGAATGGGAAATATTCAAGAAATGTTGGGTAAGATGGGGATGGGAGGAATGGGAGGAATGGGAGGAATGGGAGGAATGGGGGGAATGGACATGGGAGGAATGAATATGGGAGGAATGAATATGGGAGGAATGGACATGGGCGAATTGGCGGCAATGGCTGGATTGGGAAGAAATACAAGAGTTAATACAGGAGCAATGCAGCAACAAGCGGATAGACTTGCAAAACAAGAAGCTTTTAGAAATAGAATCAAGAAAAAGATGGAAGCTAAAAATTTCGCACAATTAGCCGCTTTAGCAAATATACAACAAGCCGAACAGGTTCAACAAGTACCAACTATAAGCGACGAAGAATTGTTTGCTATGTTTAGCGATGAAAATAAACCAGTTGTGGCAAATTCTAATGGTAAAAAGAAGAAAAAGAAATCTGGAAAGTAAATCAACTAGTGTAGCGAGCTTTTAATATTTTTATTTTGTTTTTATATAAAATTTTATCTATATAAAAACCTTAGGCCTTTTTATCAAAAAACCGGTTTAATAACAGGTATAATGCCATAAAAAGTGCTAAAAACCCTTCTACATTATTTTCTAGCGTATTCATTTGAATAAAAAAAACGTCGTCTCCTTTAGGATTTAACGTTTGAACGTATCTAAATCTGAATGCTGTTAAAATTTTAGCAACAAAAAACGCTAATAACGGAACTATAAAGTATTTATTTTTACTTGATATTATAATGCAGAATACAAATAAATAAAATATTCCTTTTAAAATTGGTCCTAAACCTTTAAAATCTGGATTTCCATTTCCATCAGAAAATATTCCAGCGTAATATTTGCCTTGCTCTATTTTTTTATTTCTGTAAGATTCGTCTGACATATATACTATATTGTAATAAATTATTTATTTTTAAAATAAATATATAAAAGAGTCATTAACGCAATAATTACTCCAAATACATTGTCGCCAACAATTTGCGTTATAAATTTAATGTCTTCGCCCGAAAGTACTAATGTATTTACATAATAAAATCTTATTCCATTCAAAATGCTACCAACAATATAACACATTATAGCGTATGTTGCAAATCTATAATTGTTTGACGCCAAGAAATATAAAGTAAAAATTAAAAAAATATGTTTTCCTAAAAAAGGCACATAACCAAAATTTGGATTACCTCTAGGTGTGGAAAATGGACCAGAATAAAAAGTTCCATTAGCAATTTTGTAAGCTTTCAATTTTTCAAAATCTTCTTTAGTTTCTCCGTCTACTAAATAATTAGAATTATTGCTTGTTTGATTAAATGAATTCATATAATATAACATAATAAAATAACTCAAAAGAAAACTAGAAAATAGAAAAATAAAAAGATTAAAAAAGAATAAAATTAAGTAATCCTATATATATAATACAATGACTTCAATATTTTGGATCAATGAGCCCGCTATTCTATTTAATAAAGACTATATTCTTCAAATTTGGCCGACATCAAAAATGTCATACGAAGAAAAGTTAAACGCAATTAGCAGGCTTATAATCATACTGACAATTTTAGGGTTTATATTAACCATGAATAAGGACATGTTATTAATTGGAGCGGTGACCTTAATTGTGATATTTGCAATGTATAAAATGCAAAAACAAAAAATAACAAAAGACACGTTGAATAGCTCCAAGGAAGGATTTAGTGGAATTGATGTTAAAAACCAGGAAGAAACTATTATTAATCCCGACACTTTAAAAAGTTATTTAAAATCAGAATTCATGCCTGTTAATAAGAAGAATCCTTTGGGGAATGTGTTGTTAACTGAGATTATGGACAATCCTACAAGAAAGCCAGCTCCTCCATCTTTTAACACGGAAGTTTATGAGGACATTAATGTTACTACAAAAAAAATGGTTCAGAGTTTGAACCCTAGTATAAAAAATACAAACAAACAATTGTATGGAGATTTAGGAGAACAATTTGAATTTGACCAATCTCAGTGGTCTTTTTACTCCACTCCCAATACTAAGATTCCAAATGACCAAGGAGCATTTGCCGATTATTTATATGGTGATATGCCTAGTTGCCGAGATGGAAATGCTTTTGCATGCATTCAAGACAATATTAGATACAATTTGTATTAATAGCCTTTAGAAAAGACGAGTGAAAGAATACAAATAAAAATTAATTTATAATACTTTTGTTTAGTAAAAAAATAAATGTATTATATATAAATGGCATTTGTTACTAACTATACCTTTGATAACATGAGCAGAATTGGAAATGACACATGCTTCCAAGATCAGGAAACAATTCAAAACACAAGCGCATGCAACTACACGTTGCAGAACTATTTTGCCAATGATTGCACGATGAAAAAACCCATTGCTTTAGCTACGTCTCAACCATGTGTTTTTTACAATGGCACCAGCCCCGTTGGTTCTGGTGGATGCGTCGTTGATGACAGCTCAAAATTGTTGATTGGTAGCATCCAGACTCATCCCAAGTGCAAAATTGACTTGTTCCAACGCCCTTTTGCAACTGTGCCTTATTTAGGGCGCGGGTCAGTTGACCCTATATTGGAGTCGCAAATTCAACAAGGTGAGCTTTTAACCAACAAGCGTAGCGTAAATAAGCTCGCGGAAAAGAGCTACATTAAATACCAGAATACTCCTTTGATTCCTAGCGTGCAAGAGCGCATAACAAACCCTGCTTATTGCGTTGAAGGGGCTGCTTCTGAAGGTTGGATTCGTGGCGGCGTTCCTTCTCGCGAATTGACGAGAGATCGCGATTACTACGCAGCTCACACGGACAATCAATATGTTTAACCACCTTTAGAAAAGGTGATGCCAAATTTACATAATAAATTCTGCAAAAACAACATAAACCTCAATTACTTATTATTATATGTATAATTCACAATTTGTTTGTACATATAGTTTTTATGACTCTATTCTTAGAAATTCTTATCATAGAGACGAGAAATTTGATTTGGAAGACGTTGAAGATCTTGAAGATTTGGCGGAGTTAATATATAAAACTGATTTGTTAAGAGCGATGCAATTTACGGTAGATGAGGTTGAACGTTCTGGTGATAATGTGTGTTTTAACCGCGAAAAATTGTTACAGCTATATGATGTTGTGAAAGTAGACGTTGAATTTATGGAATGCATAGAAAAAAGTAGAGAGAAACATTCTTGCGAAGATTTGGAATCAGGATTTGTTACACTGTTTTCTTATGATTATTTTTTTTTAACCCACAAATGCATTTGCGATATATTAAATTATGGAAAAGTAGATCACGGAAAAGTAGATGATGGAAAAGTAAAGGAAGAAAATATAAACCGGCTTAAAAGGGCATTAGGAGAATAAAGTGGAATTATTTTTCTATAAAATATATATAAGATGGCGTCAACGCGAAACCTAAATACCCCTGGAAACTACAATTTAGAGCAAAGACAATTTAAACAATCCGAAATTTATACATTGTACCCCAACTCGCAATATGGTGCGGCTTATGATACAAAGTTGCCTGGTAATGGTGTAAATCCAGCTCAAATACCATGGAATCAATTGTCGCACAACGCACCTGACATTGAGTCATTTTTATTTGGAATTAACTCAACAAATTTAGTAAAACCTGCAGGTCCTTTGTATCCTGAATTAAAAACTTTGGAAACTGCAAATTTTTTCAAGAAGGAGGCGGTTTTAATGCCTGAACCTTTAGCAGTAGAGAAAAATCAGAGACCTTTTCCTACACCAAACTAGAACACTCTAATTTTAGAGTGTTTTTTGTATTAATATTATTTTTAAAATATCTGGCTTTTTTATATGAGTAACATAAATTCAAATAATATTAGTAGCACGAACATTACCACGACAAACTTGCAAGTGCAAAATATAAATGGTGTACCAATTATTAGAATACTTGGCGGATATCAATCGTGCACGTCTTGCAACGATGCGGGTTGTGATCCTGACATTGGTTGCGACGTGTGCAATCCATGCGAGCCAGTTGTTCCTGACCCATGTGATTGTTACGTGCCCCCAGGATATATAGGACCAACAGGTTTCACTGGTGATACAGGACCAACAGGCAATACCGGGCCAACTGGATTTACTGGTAATACAGGACCAACTGGTTTTACAGGACCAACTGGATTCACAGGACCAACAGGTTTCACTGGTGATACAGGACCAACAGGCAATACAGGTTCAACTGGTTTTACAGGACCAACTGGGGATACAGGTTCAACTGGTTTCACTGGTAATACAGGTCCAACTGGTTTTACAGGACCAACTGGTGATACAGGTTTCACTGGTGATACAGGACCAACTGGATTTACTGGCAATACAGGACCAACTGGACCAACAGGTCCAACTGGCAATACAGGACCAACAGGTTTCACTGGTAATACTGGCTTCACTGGTAATACAGGACCAACTGGCTTCACTGGTGATACAGGTTTCACTGGATTCACAGGACCAACTGGCAACACAGGTCCAACTGGCAATACAGGACCAACTGGCAATACTGGTGATACCGGACCAACTGGTTTTACTGGCCCAACTGGTTTCACCGGTGATACAGGTTTTACTGGTTTTACTGGCCCAACTGGTTTCACTGGTGATACTGGACCAACTGGAAACACAGGACCAACTGGTTTCACCGGTGATACAGGTTTTACTGGTTTTACTGGCCCAACTGGTTTTACTGGTGATACCGGTCCAACTGGGTTTACTGGTCCAACTGGTTTTACAGGAGAAACAGGTTTTACTGGTAACACAGGATTTACTGGGCCAACTGGTTTTACTGGTTTTACTGGCAATACAGGTCCAACTGGTTTTACAGGAGAAACAGGTCCAACTGGGTTTACTGGTCCAACTGGATTCACTGGTGATACAGGTCCAACTGGTTTTACTGGCAATACAGGTCCAACTGGTTTTACAGGACCAACTGGTTTTACTGGTCCAACTGGATTCACTGGTGATACAGGTCCAACTGGTTTTACTGGTAACACAGGATTTACTGGTGATACAGGTCCAACTGGTTTTACTGGCAATACAGGTCCAACTGGTTTTACTGGTGATACTGGTTTTACTGGTGATACAGGTCCAACTGGTTTTACAGGACCAACTGGTTTCACTGGCAATACAGGTCCAACTGGATTCACAGGACCAACTGGATTCACGGGTAATACAGGATTCACTGGTAACACAGGACCAACTGGTTTTACTGGTGATACCGGTCCAACTGGGTTTACTGGATTCACTGGTTTTACTGGTTTTACTGGTGATACTGGACCAACTGGTCTAACAGGTAATACAGGTAATACAGGACCAACTGGATTTACTGGGAATACAGGACCAACTGGGAATACAGGACCAACTGGTGCAACAGGACCTACAGGTGTAACTGGTAACACAGGGCCAACTGGATTTACTGGTAACACAGGACCTACAGGACCTACAGGGTTTACTGGTAATACAGGACCAACTGGTCCCACTGGTCCTCAGTTAACAAATGCTAGCACTATTACTATTACTGATACAAATACAGCAGGAACATATTATCCTACTTTTGTTAGCGGTGCAGGGGCAGTACCCCTCCTAGCAGATATAACTACTACACCTTTAACTTATAATCCTAACACTGGTATGCTGATAACTACACAATTTACCACAACAGGTAGTTATGGGTCGGCACAAAAGTTTTATAAGGATACAAGTGATACATACCCTCTACAACTTACTACTTCTGTTTCTAATTATTACGATAAATCTATTAAATTAATATCACCTTTCGGTTTCGCAGGTATATCAAATACTCTTACTACTACTGCTTCCAGTAATGATACTTTTTTAATAGGACAATTACAATTAACATCAGGCGACGACACTACAATCGCACCGAGAGCGGTTTTACAAGCGTCTATTGATGGTAATTACGGACACCCCACATATCCTAATATTACTAATAATTTAGATTTGGGTGGAGGTAATGGTGCTACAATAACTATTAATAATGGTAATTCTGCCTATGACCTCCCTGAAAATAATATAATAATGACTTACAATAGTTCTTACGCTAATAATGTTATTAAATTGAATGTTGGTTTTCCTTTTATTGGTGCGTTAGAAGGTAGTTTTTTGACGCTTGGATTTGATAATTTTACTTTACATACTAATGGTTATCCTGTTTTTACTATACTTAATTCAGGCAATCAACTCAATATGAGGCGTATTATTAATTTTGGAACTGGTCCAGCATCTTCAACGACGACAGGAATATTAGAAAAATCAACAATTAACACAACTACAACTGGAAGCACTACTTTAACTGCGAATGCGAATGCCTTTACTACTATTATTAATACTCCTTCGGCAGCAGGAAGAATATTTGTTTTACCTGCTCCAACAGCAGGAACAATTGGTTATTGGTATGCCTTTTGTAATAAATCCACAAGTAATATAATAACAATAAATAGTAGTGCTGGTGTAGCACAAATAACTATTGCTGCTGGTCTTGCTGGTGGTGCTGGTGGATATGGTGCGGTTGCTGTTGATAGTGCTGGAACTGCTTATTGTCGTGTTGGTTAGTATTTTGTAATTACTCGGATATCAAATAATAACTACTATAATTCAATCTTGTACAGCATTGTATCGTTTTGTGGAAGAACTCCGGTGAATAAAGAGTTTATTAAAAACGCGCGTTCAATAAATACTGGTGATTATTTATTTGTTGATGCTCCAGATGCTAGTTCAACGCATTCAATAATGGCCACTTCTATTCGCAAAGATTTATTAACGCTGAATCAGTTTTTAAATTCAATTGGTCAAATTATTAGCATTGATTTAGCGTCAGGAAATCCAACAATTATCGTAAGACAATAGATTTTTTTAATTTTTGTAAACGGTTTTTTACATTTCTAAAATGTAAAAAACTTTATTCACTTTTGCCTATTGGCTGTCAAGTTTGAACGTCGTAACAGCGTTTACCGCACCAGCCACAGCCCCCACTGCATAATATACGTCGGCACCACGTTTCTCGCTAGAAATCAACTTAGCAACCATTAGGACAGCATAAGAGACCGCGGTTGCCGTGCTAGCCACCTTATTTACCTTTTCAACCATAGCGATGGGATTTGATTTTTCTGAGGCAAATTTTTTAACGCGCGACGAATAGTTTTTAATAACTTCGGCTAAATTTGGACCCATTATATTATTTACTTGTTATTTTATTTTATTAAAAAAAAATAACGCGCTTATATTTTTATCTCTTGTGTGATTTTAATTATAAAAGTTTATTTGCTCCACTTTTAAGCCCTTTGGGCGAGTGTCGCTTCGCTTAATGGTTGAATTTGCTCCACTTTTCCAAAGTGGATTTTGGCTCAACCCTTTTTAAAGGTTGGAAAGTGGAATTTTGGCTCAACCCTTTTTAAAGGTTGATTTAGTACTCTGGTGTGTGTTTTTTAAACAAACAACCTTGAGACGTCATTCCTTTTACTTCAGCTGTTACAATGTTTGGATTTTGGTTTGCGCACGTTGACATCCAAATCTTTATGATACAGAAATTTTTTTTTGGGGAAATGGTAATTCCGGTTACATTGGCAACAAATGATGATTGCGCGCTAATTGTTTCTCCCACAACAACGTAACCGAGTTCCTTCCAAACTTCGTAAACGCTCTTGTTTGAAATCTTATAAGAGAAACAACCTCCTGCGCGATTCTTTGGATCTTCCCAGATTGGCTTTATGCCTTCTTTCATTAGGAACAGCATGCAGTTCTTCACTAAGATCTCCGGCATTGTTTCGGCCAGAGCAATGGCTCCCTCGGCAGTTCCAAAAGTATAAATCTTTTTATAACTGCCGATGCTCCAATCGGTGTCATGTGGTAAGTGTGCCCACATGGTCCATTTGTTTGCTAGTGCATGATATTCGCTACTATCTGTATCTGTTGCCATTGTAGTTTGCGGAGTTACCATTATATTTATAACTATCAATTTTTTTTTATATTGTTTTAGCTTATTCATTCATATTTAGTGCATTTTTTAATAACGTTTGTTGTCCAAAACCTGTTGAATGCGTTGCGTTATTTTATTTGTAAAAAATATAATATAAGATAAATTTATAAATGGGACTAAAAAAGAATATTGTAAAATCTCTTATAGTTTGGCCACCGGTTGTTGTGGGAGCGGCCTTTGCATTTTTAGGAGTAGCAGCTGCAGCATCCACCATAGACGATACCGGAAGCGATCGTAACAGCGGGTTGGCAAGTGCAGCCATTTTCATATTTACAGCTGCATGCTCCGTTGGTAATGTTGTTTATATTGTAAAATCCTAAGACAAATTATTATTTTATTTGCAAAAAAATACAATAATGTCGTGCTGCAGGAGCTTTGTCTGATCAAGGGGAATTTGAACCTATTTCACCGCTTGATTCGGACAAGAAGCGTGCGAGGAAGAGGAGGACGAAGGCGAGAGTGGAGAAGCAGCGAGAGGAAAGGAAGGAGGCTGCGAAAAAGAAGGCGAGTGAAAAGGAGTAAACAACAAGAAGTCACAATACCTCAATCAACACATAGCTGAGGAGATACGAGCGGGGGTAGGAAATAAGGTGCAGAAAAAGATTTTATAAAAATGCGTTAAATTATTTTATCTATAAAAAATAAAATATAAGATAAATGTATAATGTCTGGTCCAGCAGAAGTTGTAAAGGATGTCAAGGACAATGCGTCAAAGTGGTGGAATAATCTTTCCAAAGAAGCTCGCGACATTTTGTTAGTATCTGCCGGTGTTTTAGGCGGAATTGCGTTAGTTTACGTTACAGACGCTTTTTCTGAAGATGAAGTTACTGAAGATGTTCCTGTTTTAGAGGAAATGAAACAACAAATGAAATCTGCTAACAAGTTGGCAAAAAGTGCAAAAAAAATGGCCAACAAAGCAATTAAGAATGCTGACAAGGCAATTACCGCAATGAATAGAAAATAATGCGTTCAACAAAATAACACATATTTAGAAAAAATAAAAATTTTTTCTAAAAATTTAGCAGCAAACCGATGCATTTTTATTATAAACTGGACTCCAATGTAGGATCGTTCATTGTTGAATTGTCAGCGTTTTCCAATGACTTATTAATAATATCTAAAACAGTAACGATGGACGTATCTACGTAAATAAATGGCGCTACACTATAATTTTCCTCACCAAACGTTATTTCGTCATTTTGATTAAATGTTTTCATATTCACATTGTGATCAATGATGTCCAAATCATATATTCCAGTAATTTCGTCGCAGTTAACATTATGCTGCTTTTTCAACAAATGTGAGATCAAAAGAAGATTAATCTTATTTCCGACAACATAATAATTCTCAAAATCATTTGATAGCTTGACTTGATACTTTGTTCCATTAAACTTTATCGTTATTGACATAAACGAAAACCTGCACAATTTATAATCAAAATTTAATGGAAGTTTTGGAAAACCAAAAAATAAGATTTTGTTTACTTTTGGTGAAGTTTCTGTTACTTTTTCATAATCAGAAAATATAATAAAGTCATACAAGAGAAACTGATGAACCGATATATATTTTTTATTTGTTGAGAACATTAATTGATTAAATTTTATAATATCTATCTCAGAATTTTTATTTAAAATTTCAATGAACGATTTTACTGGTTTAAATGAAGGATGGTAATATAACTTCTTAGCAGTCATTTCAATGTGCGTGTAAAACATAATTGCATAAAATGATATTTTTAAAAGAGCGACATTGTATTCATTTGGAAAACAGTACGCCATGAATACATGAAATCCCGCCCCAAGCGTAAAAACGTTAAGTATAGTCATTAACCGTGGATAAATTGTATATAAATTTTTAAATAGTTTTTACTTATATACTTTTGAAACTCTCGTATGCGGGAGATGTTGATGAATAAGGGAAAAAGTTTTTCTTAAAAACAGTTGTCGGAGTAGATACTGTTTTATTTTCAGGCTGTTTTGCAATATAAACGCTGGTTTGAGGGTCTTGACCAATTGTTGCATTTAATCCAAATATGTATAATAACATTGCTACCACAAAAGTCATTAAAATAAATGGAATAAAAACAATGATCCAGGAAATAACGCCTAAACCGCCATCACACAAGCCATTTAATAAAAGAGTAACAAGTATTGCAACAACAAACTTCATAAACGCGGTGTTGTAAAGCCCTTTAAATGTGTCAATTAGAATTTGAGCAATAGAAAAAACGATATAAATTAATGCGGGTGGACACAATTTAAACATGGTTAACTTATATTATATCAATAAAAAAATGGTTCGCCGTCCTTTAAATAGCCAACTTGATTTCCAGGATCACCGTCTTTATCTACTTCATAAATTGGTCCATTTTCTTCATTAGTTGCGAAATAAGTAACATCTTCAATTTCAATTTCAAAGACTTCTTCGTCGTCTTGTTCGTCGTCTTGTTCGTCCTCTTCTTCTTCGTCATCTTCGTCATCTTCGTGATCTTCTTCTTCCTCTTCCTCTTCTTCTTCCTCCTCTTCTTCGGCCTCAGTCTCCATATCTTCCTCTTCTTCTAACTCTTTCAACTTTTTCTCGGCTTTTTCAACACCAAAATTGGCGGAAGTTGTTCTTGAAACCGCGCATTTTGAGCAAGTTGCAACAACAACGTTGATGTTGTGACAATATTCACACTTCCATACAAATGTTTCCTCCTCAGCTTCCTCCTCTTCTTCTTCTTCATCTTGTTCCTCTTCTTCTTCTTCATCTTGTTCCTCTTCTTCTTGTTCATCTTCTTCTTCTTGTTCTTCTTCGTCGCTAGATTTAGGAAAAGAAACGCGCTCATTTTTATATGTTACTTCATTTTGCAATAAAATTTTTTCAATGGTGCAGTCATCGTCGCTTTGTGTGTCGGACACTTCTTCAATGTTAAGAGAAATATTTTCCTTGGAAATGTTTAGCCGCGTATTGTGTTTTTGCAAAAGTTCAAGCTCCTTTTTATAATATTCCATTTCAGCTCTACACTTTTCAAGTTCTCTGGTTAAATGCGACTGTGTGTAATTGTATATTACATCTTGTATTCCGTTCTTAACTACAACGCTAACTTCATTTAAAATTGGTTGAATATCAATAATCGTTGGCAACCTAGACATTACTCTGAGATATTTTATATTAGTAAATTTCGTTTAATATGATTTAGAAAATATTTAAACAATATGTATAAATGGACAATATTACAATTATATGTGAATCTGAGGCATCAGAAAAAATTCAAATGATCATGAGACAAACAGATTATAATGTGGACGTCGCGAGAGAGAAGTTAATAGAGTACAACGATGACCCAATAAAAGTAATTAAAGACTACATGGGAATTGTTGAAAAACCTAAAGCGGTTTCAAAATCACTTAATCAAGAAATATATAGGCAACTTAGACTTAAATTAGACGATTCCATTCGCGATTTTAATTCAAAACAAGACGATAAATTAAAACATGAAATAACCATGAACAATAATGTGAAGTTTAGTTAAAATGTATTAAGATAAAAGATATAAAATAAATAATAATTCTAATAATTTTTATTATTTATTTGCGTTTAAGCCAATCCAAATTGTTCATTTACAATGTTATTTTTTGTTTGCTGTTTTTTCTGAAGTCGTTTCTTTAATTGATAGCTATTTGACTGTATAATTTTATTGTTAATAATAAAATCGTCGTTATCTTCGTGAAACTCGGGAAGTATTCTCGTTAACGGTTTATCTACAATTAAAAATAAACGTTCCGATTTAAGTAGCGAGCGATATTCTTGTATGGTTAAATTCCCATAATAACGCTCTAACATATAATGTGGGTTTGGAGCCGGTTTAATATTCTTTGAGTATTGGTATATTTTTGAGTAAATGTGATTTATTAAATAATAGCGTTCAAATTTTGTTGAACTGTCTATGTTTTCTTCCATTAAATGAGCAGTTGCGCATTCTGGGCTGCAAAAACAGCCGTAAACGTGATACGAATCCTTTACAAAATGTTTTGGTATATAAATAGGCGGATTATCAAAGTCGTATGAACACCAAAAACAAGCAGACTTTTTATCTGAAATATTGTTAATGTGCAAATTATGTTCAAGAGTTTTAAGTTTTTTCCATATTTCTTTTGTTTCGCAATTGTCATCTTCTTGACTATCATTATAATTTATATGTTTAATGCTAGAAATATTTGTGGAACATATAATTTCCGGCGGACTCATTATTACATTGTCTTCTTCTGGTTTGTTAATAATTTCATAAAAACAGTCATTTTTTGGGCCACCAAATGCAAATGATTCAATATTTGAAGACGTAAAATTAGAATTATAATCTCCAGACATTTGCAGATCTTTCATTGAGCATTTTAAATGCAATATGACATTCGGTTTTGCTTCCTTCTCTTCTACAATTGACAGGTTTTGTTGTATTATTTTTCCTCCTTTTGGCTTTCTTCCTCGCTTCTTTCCAGGCGATTTAACAACTACATTTTCACCCTCATTTTCACATTCATTTGATGAATCAGGTTCAACAATTTCATTTCCATCTTCTTCCAATTTTTCGGAAGATATTTGCAATTGAATATTAGACTCTGAAGAAAAAATAACCTTATTTTCCGCTTCTTTTGTTGCAAGTGCATCATTTTTTGCTTTCTCTTGACTAGCCAATATATCTTTTTTAGATCTTCTTCCCCTCTTAGGTTTTATCGCTTCCTCTGAAACTTTACTCATTTTATATTATACGTATTCTATTACTAGTAATTTAAATTGTTTTAATAAATATTTAAACCCTTGAAGAATTAAAATGGGACATTTTAATTTCTTCAGGGTCAGATTCCAGTAATGATTTGAAATGACGCTCCTACAGAGCGTCCCATTTAAAATCTTCTCTGGTATAAACGAGTATTTTTCAAGGGCAATTATTTTTATCATAACAATTTCTACACACAGGAACGTAGTTGTCAGACCCAATCAACATCTGTTGAGTTTCTTTTGATAAACGAAGAGAGAATATTCCAGGTTCTCCATTTTTGCAAATAGAACACAATGACTTGAGCTTTGTGTAATCATTGCAATTGGGAATTAGATCCAGCATTTGTCCAAACCTTTTTCTTTCAAAGTCGCCGTCTAGTCCGGCGACGTAAACCTTTTTCTTTTCTTTAACCATATCCAAAACACATTCATACAAATCCTCAAAGAATTGCCCTTCATTAATCAAAATAACTTCTGCTACGCGAAGCTTCAAATGTTTGCTTGACGTTTCATCAAATGCTTCTTCTACGTCGCGGTTATCCCATACATCTTTAATGCGTTGAGTTTGGATGCAAGGAATCATGTTTTTGTCATGAGTGGAAAGCATTGATTCGTGATATCTTGTGTCGGAACAATGATTAATAACCGCCACCGGAATATTGCAAAAGGAACACTGTTTATAAATTTCTAGTAGTTTGGATGTTTTTCCGGAATACATCGGTCCCATAAATAGTTCTAGATAGCCTGTTGCAGCCATTATTGTTTTTTGATTGTCCATAATATTAGTTGGAATTAATTATTTCAATTTTTATTCTTTTTTATTTGTTCTTTATTTGTTCTTTATTTGTCTTTTTGGTTGTCTTTTTTTATTAGTTTTTATTAGTTTTAATTTGGATTATATATTAAAAACTACACTATATAATTTAAATAAATGAGTAGCATCCCTTGGGTGGAATTTTACAGACCATCAAAATTTGACGATGTTGTATTAGATCCATTAAACAAAATTATTATGAAAAATATCATTGAAACCTCTTATTTCCCACATTTATTGCTATATGGACCTCCGGGCACAGGAAAAACGTCTAGCGTAATGATTTTAATAAATGAATATCACAAGAAACATAATCAACGAACTAGTGAATTAACCATTACGTTAAATGCATCTAATGACAGAGGTGTAGACATAATTCGCAATCAAATTAGCCAGTTTGTTAATTCCAAAACGCTCTTTGGAAAAGGCATGAAATTTGTAATATTAGACGAGGTTGATTACATGACAAAAAATGCTCAGCAAGCGCTTCATTATTTGATTCAAAGTTACTCAAGCACGGTAAGATTCTGTTTAATTTGCAATTATATCAGTAGAATTGACGAAGGATTGCAGAATGAGTTTTTGCGACTCCGCTTCAATCAGCTACCCAAAAATGACATTATTCAGTTTTTAAAGAATATTTCAGATAACGAAGGACTAAATATAACGATAAATTCATTGAATTTAATTCAAAATTTGTACGGGTCCGATATGAGAAGCATGATAAATTTTATGCAGTCAAATCAAAATATTATTGATAGCAATTTTAATATTATTGACGTAACTGTATGGGATACGATATATAATAAATTTATAAAAAAGGCATCTATTGCAGAATTAGATGCTTACATTCAAGAAATCAGCATTAATTATAACATTGACAAAAAAAATATAATTAAAGATTTTTTAAATTATATTATTCGTAATAAACCACACGTTATTTCAAGGGACTGTTTAAGATTTGTGGAGAATATAATGCATTATCAAGATTGCAAGAATTCATATTACGTTAATTATTCGTTGGCGCGCTTATCATCTTTTGTTTCTAAAGACTCGTAAAGACTCATTCTTTTATGCAACTTAAGCATAAATTCATTTGGTGGAGAACTCTTTGAAGGATCAAAACAATTTTGCTTCAAACCATATGACACGTCTTTGCAGTTAAAATCTGTTGTAGATAAGTTTTTTGGAATTGGAATGAGATTACTCCTTTCATGGATGATGCGCGCTTTACAACCTAACATTTATATTCTATATAATTAGAAAATAAATTGAAATAATTTAACTTAAAGAACATAAAGCCAATATTACAAGTATCCTTATGGCTAAAACCATGGCAATTACTATAGATGACGAATGGAAAAACTTTATATCGCCTGACTATGATGAGGGATTATCAGACGATATTAACATTGAAAACAACAATGAAATTATTTCCAACCTTGATTTAGAACTTTCTGAGGCTCCTAAAGCAACCGAAATTTATATATCAACTAAATCAAAGATTGCTTATTTAAATAGAGAAATTAATTTAAAGGAGGTTTTCTGGAATGTTCCTGTAATTTCATATGCAAAACCGGTTAATGGTGTCATAAAGAAGCAAATGAAGTTTAATTCACTGTGTCAAGAAGAACTTGATATTGTCGCAGAGAATCTTAAGACGGAAACTTATTTTGAAGAGCAAATTATAACTAGTATTAATAATCCAAATGGACGAATCAAATTCAAAGATATTAGAAAAGTAAGTATTGGAATCTCTAAGAAGGACATCATGAGTTACAGGTGCAAGAAGAAGAGCGCGTTTTACAATTGCTTTGTTATGATTATGCGCATTAAAATTAAAGACGCATTCAAAGAATTTCATATAAAAGTTTTTAATACTGGAAAGTTGGAGATTCCTGGCATTCAAACTGATGAGATATTTGAAGAAGTCTTGAAGAACATTATTCAGAACCTTCAACCGCACGTTAAGGATAAACTTGAATATTTGCAAACAAGCGACACTGTTCTTATTAATTCAAACTTTAACTGTGGATTTTACATCAATCGCGAGACTTTATTTGATATTTTAAAGTTTAAATACAACATTCATTGCATTTACGATCCTTGTTCTTATCCGGGAATTCAATGCAAATTCTATTATAATCCACAATTGACCGTTCAAACAGGAAGTCAAATTTCGCAGGAAGACAAGGACAACAAAAAGTATAACAAAATTGTTGAGGTTAGCTTTATGATTTTTAGAACAGGAAGTATTCTTATTGTTGGCATGTGCAATGACGACGTTCTATTCGCTATTTACGAATTCTTAAAGGTTTTGTTACGCACAGAATTCCATAAGATTAACCAGAAATTAATCACTGCTGAAAATAAGATTTCAAAAGACAAGAAAAAGAAGGTTCGTCGCAAAATTATTCAAGTTGACGTTGAATCGTAACCATCTTTAGAAAAGGTTAAAACGAAGTAAATGCCAAAATTGATACATTTTATTTATTATAAATTTTTTTCACGTAAAGAGCCAAATAACCGCCAAGAAGCGCTTCTATTGCAGTGACAAACCAATAATAAATGTCACTTTGTGACCATTGGTATCCTACGTCAAAATCCCCATAAACGACTTTGCTTGCCAACGACCCTATTATAACGGCCATTAATAAGTGTGGAATGTTGGATAATTTATTTGGTAAGAGAGCGCCAATGTATCCGCCAATAATTGTGACAAATATCTGTGTATAATTGTGTTTATTTTGAGACAATAACATATACATTACATAGATACTTTTATTTTGATGTAGGTCGTTAGAATTGGTTTGTTTTTTTGGTTAGGCCAATATCCATTTAATAAATTTCTCAGAAGATTCTTCTAACTTTGATTCGCACAATGGATCGGTAAATTTTTCGCTAATTCTTGCGTCACTAATTTTATTTGCAGATTCTGGTTTTATTTTTGAATATTTTTGGATAAAAAGATCAACCAATTCATAATATTTAGTAATGCTTACATTTTTGCTCATCAAACTTACAAAATTTTCTATTGTATTATATTCTTGAATTGTAAATTTGTATTTTAATAATTTATTGCACATACTTTCCATATGCTTTACTAAATTTCCAATAATGGCATTTTTTTCGGTTATCTTCATTTCTTGCAAAGTAAAAAAAATAATATTCTTAAAAATATTAATATTTACATTAAGGGTGTCAAGTTTTTCAATTGTATCTTTGGACGGTTCTGTTATATTTTTGCGATAATCCGTTGACAATTCAAATATTGTTTTTTTATATACAAACATTGCGGCGTCGCGCGAACTTAAATTCAGAAATGTATGTTGGTCTTCGGATATTTGACCAATAAACTCTACATAAAAATAAAATGACCTTTGTCCATGATAATACGCCATATCAACGTTTCTAGAATAATATAGTAACATTGTAAAAACGTGTGTTATTGTTTCTATTCCTCGCTCTATAATGAATTTACTGTATTCCGAATTTTTTACGCTAATATTATCAACAATAAAATTTAAATATTCCACCAGTAGTGTATTATATTTGTTTACAATGTCTCCTATGGTATTAGTTAAATTGCATATATAATTATTGGAATCGTTCAATGAAAAACGATTATTATTATTGTTATTGATTGTTGTTGAGGCGTTCATTTTATATTTTATAGAAATATTAAATTTAAATACTTTATTCTTATAAGTATTTAAAGACTTTTAAAACTTCTTTAATATAAATATGTCTGTAGAACAACCCAAAACTGAAGCATCTAATTATAGATTACCCAGTGACATTACTTTAAGACACGCCGCAAAATTGTCAATCGTTGAAGATAAGCCAATTATGTTGGATTATTGGTCGGTTTCGCTTGATAAGAAGGCGCTTGTTGGTGTTAAGGAGACCGGAGAAAAGTTATTAGTGAAGAGTGAGGATGAGTACACTTCACCCATTGCCAAGTTTTACAAGAGTGGAACTGAGTTTATCATTATTACTGAGAACTCCATTTACTTGGTGTCTTCTGACATCCCCACTAGAAAGATCTCCTAATCCACTTTTAGAAAAAGTGGAGCAAAATCTACTTTAAAAAAGTAGAGCAAAATCTACTTTAAAAAAGTAGAGCAAAATCTACTTTAAAAAAGTAGAGCAAAATCTACTTTAAAAAAGTAGAGCAAAATGCGGTTAAATAAAGCTTTCAGCGAAAAGAAATCTTTATTTTTATTTAAGGAGTGTTATCTAATATAAGTTCCTCATCTTCAGTTTTTTTATTAATTTTTGGTACTTTTTTGCCTAATGCCTTTGAGACCAATTGAAATAAACTTACGGCGTAACCTATCAAAATAATGAAAAACGCGTAAAGATCACTATTTGTTATTTTCTTCTTCAAGTAGAATCTGTTAATAATTAAAAGGTAGGTAAACTGCAGAACAATAAGTAAAAAGGTGTCTTGCGTTGGTGAGGCAATATCGTGTGTATGTCCAATATCTATCGCAAAGGTTGTGAATAACCAATTTGACCATGCAAAAGGTATTGCCATTGAAAATGCTTGCCAATAAGTAAGATTTGTGTATGGCAACGTGACATATTGACCCCACATACTTAGCGCTTGACCTGTTGCAAATAATATATAATATAAAACATAATATACAAGTTTAGAATTGTCAGATCGCATTGTTAAAATATGCAAATATAATTTAATTTTATCATTTTAATATAGATGGTATCTGTTTACAAAGTATTATTATGGGTGCTTCTTAATATATTGGTTGTTGTTACGGTTATGTTGGCAATGTTCTTACAAACAACGTTTAAAGGAGCCGATGCAACCGCCTATAACAAATTATTGGCGTCAGAATTTTGGGCCACAATGGAATGGTTATTTGTGGTTCCCATGCAACGCATTGGTTATACATTCTTGAACCCCGCGCAAATGGCATTGTCTTCTTATGTTTTTCAGTTTTTAGGACAACTATTTAGTAATCAATTTTGGTTAAACGTTGCAACAACAATGGACGATTATGTGGGAATGATATTAATTTTATTTGGAATGGCTGTATCTAAATTCGCATTGCTTGGATAAAATTATAATATATTTCTGTAATATATATAAAATGCCTAATGGAAGTTTTTGGGTAGGAAAAGGTGGATTCAATTATAAGAAAAGCAATGGTGCAGGTGGTAGACGCAACTTTGCTCTCGGATTAATTACAAACCAACCGGCTGATGTGAATAACACATATGTGGCTGGTGCTGGCGTCGGAGCCTCTAGCATCGCCACAAGACGTGCTAAAATACTTCATGCTACAAGTTGCAGCGCGCAATATCCTTGCAACCGATCTTTCTCTCGTCTTGGAATGCAAATGAGCGGCGGATCAAATGATTCTGCTTTAAATTGGTACGTGAAAAATATTTAATATTTTAGGGTATATTTTTATTTTACAAATAAAATAAAAATGAATTAAATAATGCAGTGAACAATAATGCAAAAACAAATATGTCTGAATTTTGGTGTTTAGCTTTGTTTGCCACTGTTATTGCATTGGCTGTAACTTTTGCAGTTGCGATTTTGTATTGCGGTTGCATTGCAATGTGTCAATATTGTAAAAAGCGAGAGACTAAACCGTTATCAAGTGCCGAAAATCAAGTTTAATTTGAGTTAAAATTGCCGTTAAATGTCGCCGGTCTTTGTCCCACTGGATATCTTGACGCTGGGAAAGACGTGTAAGCTTGGCGAGGATTGCTTGTGAAAGATGGTCGAAGGTTCCCGTAGGTTTGCCACTGCAATGTTTTATAATAAGCTTGTGAATTGACAAAGTCTAATGGTCCCTGGTTTGCTTGTGTTTGGAGATTATACCATAAATAGTGTGTGACGCCAACTTTGTTGGGGGTTCCTGCTTTCAACATGCTTAATCCACTGTGAGCGTCGCTATGATTAACATAGGATTGAATGCTTCTAACGATTCGAGGTCTGCCTGCCATTTTTGTATATATTTGCATTAGATTTTTATTTTTCTAGATTGAGCAGATTTTATAGTTTTTAATCCTTAAAACATTTTTAGGGATTAGTATATAATTATTCGCTTTAATCCTGACTCGTATATAAATAAGAGAGGTGTTAAAACCAATCCTTATATTTCTGCTCGGCTTGAACAGCTTAAAAAAGAACTAGATAAACAACTAAAACGAATTGAAAATAATGAGAATAACGAATTACTTGAGGTCATTCATCTCTACTATGACGGATACAAATAAAAGTATTTTAATCTTTATTTTTTGATAAAGATTAAATTTGTTAGCCTCCTATGGGACTCGAACCCATGACCTTTTCATTACAAGTGAAATGCACAGCCAACCGTGCTCAAAAGGCAATAATTTTTGTGACCTAAAATGATCACAAAAAAACAGTTTTAAAATAAATTTACAATTAACCCACCCGAGACTCGAACTCGGAACCTTAAGATGTCTTCTACATTATAGAAGTCTTACGCTCTCTTTGGGGGGTTTAAAACCCCAATCCAATTGAGCCAGTGGGCCACCGATTCTACACCCAAATTTTTCACCATTAATCCTTCTCCCCACGGGCGCCCCATCGCCCACATTATTCTTGGAGCCGTTTCTTTAAGTTATTTTACAGAGAATAATATTACGCTCGGCAGAAAAAATAAAAATATCACGCTAAAATATAAATGCGACAAGTGTTTCAAACCTTCCTATTTCAAATAGTATCCATTCTTATATTCGGTTCTTTGTATTGGATTTATAGCGACGATTTTAGCTTAAATGTTAAAAATAAAAATAAAAATGATTTAAGAGTATTGGACTGCTTTTTTACCAGCGTGACGGTTCAAGCTGGCGTCGGTTATTCTATTTTGAATCCTGAAACCAACCGCGCCGTAATACTTTTAATGACACAACAATTAATTATGGTTTTTGCAAACATTTTGATGGTGTATCTTTTTTCAATACATTTGATATCAAAGCGTAGGTAAGTAGAATTATTTTTATAATAGCTTATTTAATGCTTCCATCGTTTCTTTGGGCAACGTCTCTGGGAACTTTGTGTTAAAAACTATTATCAAATTACCAACGTGGTTTTCTCTCGTTAACCCCATATTGGAAATCACTTTTTCGTAGTTTGGCGGAATGATATTTCCCGTCTGATTGTTGATTGTATATACCTTTCCATTTATATATTTAATCTCAAAACTGAATCCACACAATGCCTCTTTGAGAGAAATCTCCTTGTGCATTATTAAATCTAATCCGCGTCTTGTAAATTGCGAATCATTATTAATATTTATAAAAACCTTTACATCTCCTTTGCATTTATCATTTACGGAATTACCTTGTTCACTCAATACAATAATCTCATTATGATCAACTCCCTTAAAAATGTCCACATATACTGTAACAACTTCAAATACCTTGGCTCCGTTCTCAACTGACCAACGTTCAATTTCTAGAGGGATCTTTCCACCTGTCAATACAGTTCCCATATTAATGTGAATTGTCTTTGTAATTGGCGCTGGCTTCTCAAATCCTTGACCCATATTTACAGGAACACCATTTCTGAACACTCGCACATTTGCTCCCGGAGGAAACGCTCCTGCAAATATTCCTCCTGGAATCCCTCCATGCATTCCAGGCATTCCGCCAAAAAATAAATTCGCAAACAAATCATTCACATCCATCTCGTCGCCGTTCCCACCAAAGCTATTCATTCTAGCAAAAGGATTTTTTCCACGCATATCATATTCACCTTTCTTTTCATTGTCGCTTAATGTTTCATATGCTTCATTAATTTTCTGAAATGTTTTTGTTTTTTCCATATCTCCTTGGTTTCTATCAGGATGATATTTTAATGAAAGCTGTCTATAAGCTTTTTTTATTTCATCTGCACTCGCGTTTTCCGAAACACCCAATATAGAATAAAAATTCTCGCCTGACATTTTTAATATTATTATTTGAGATAAACTTAAATAATAATTTACGAATATACTTATTAATGGATTACAACCTTTTCATCAATAAATTTCAACCGATGTATTTCAAGGATTTTGAAATTGAACAAGAAATGACTAATATTTTAAAAACATTGATTCAAATTGACAATTTAAACATTCTTTTCATTGGCGACATGGGCAGCGGAAAAACAGCCATGCTAAATGCTCTAATTAGAGAATATTACAACGGTTTTAAAGAATCGCAATATATGGAAAATGTTTTGCACATCAACAGTTTGAAAGATCAAGGAATCAACTACTATCGCAATGACGTGAAAACTTTTTGCCAAAACTGTTCTTTAATTAAAAACAAAAAAAAAATTGTTGTTTTAGACGACATTGACCTTATTAATGAACAGAGTCAACAAGTCTTTAGAAATTGCATTGACAAGTTTAGCAACAATGTGCACTTTATATCATCGTGCAGCAATATTCAAAAAGTTATTGAAAGCTTGCAATCCAGATTTACTATTATTAAGATTAAACCACTTCAACGCGATAATTTAGCAAAGATTATGAATAAAATAAAGGTAAATGAGAACATTGAGATAGCAAACGATGCCGAAAATTTTATTTTAGATATTTGCAATAACACTGCCAAAATTTTGATCAATTATATGGAGAAGTTCAAGCTGTTAAATATGCCAATTACATTAGATTTGGCTACTAGCGTATGTACAAATATTAGTTTTAACTCTTTCCAAAAGTATACCGAGTTTCTCAAAGATAAAAAATTAAATGAAGCAATACAGCTTATATATTCAATATACGACAAAGGATATTCTGTTATGGATATTTTAGACAACTATTTTTTATTTATCAAGACAACTAACATTTTATCAGAAGATGAAAAATACATTATTACACCGTTTATTTGCAAATACATTACAATTTTTTATAATATTCACGAAGATGAAATAGAACTCGCACTATTCACAAATAATTTAATTGAGAATTTTGCTTAATTTTAGCAGTTTCTACAAAATTTTATATTTTATAATATATAACATGTCCGAATTGATTGTCAAGTTTGATGATAAAATAACGGTTGGATTAAATGACGCATTTGTTGTCGCGAATGTATCTGGTTATGATCATTACATTTTTGTCAACGTTGATCCCTTTGACAATTTTACTCCTCATATTTTGAAACATTTTTCATTTCCAAAACGAACTATGCTAGTTGGGCCAAGATTGCGTGTGTCAAATGTTTGTAATAAAACATCATTAAATTTGGATTTTTACACTTACAATTTTAAGGACATATTTTTAAATATGATTGTTAATGATGCTGAATCTTTGTGGTTAGATTTTATTTCTGAAGAAAAACTTGAAAGTTTTAAACAAATAATTTTAACTTTGCGACCAGAAGAAAATCCGGTAGGAATGGATAAACTTAACAAAACTCATTACATTGTTAACATGAAAAATAACGCTGACAAAATAACTATAACTTATCTTAGAAAAGAGTTTATTGATGTGAGTATTTTTGAAAAATCTATTTCCGAAAAACGTGTTAAATTTGTTGAAGAAATTGTAGCAGTTGAGGGAGAAATAGTAGAAGAGACTTTGGAAGAAGTTGTTGCTAATTTGGAACAATCACTTGCTGAGAATGTATGCGAGTATTTAAATGATATTGTTGCTGAGAATGTTGAAGTTGAAAAGGCAGAAGAACGCGTAGAAGAACCTGTTATTGAAAAAGTAGAAAATGAAAACGTGGAAGATGAAAAGGTGGAAGATGAAAAGGTGGAAGATGAAAACGTAGAAGAAGAAAAAGTAGAAGATGAAAACGTGGAAGATGAAAAGGTGGAAGATGAAAAGGTGGAAGATGAAAACGTAGAAGAAGAAAAAGTAGAAGAAGAAAAAGTGGAAGATGAAAACGTGGAAGTTGAAAAGGTGGAAGATGAAAACGTAGAAGAAGAAAAAGTAGAAGAAGAAAAAGTGGAAGTTGAAAAGGTAGAAGAAGAAAAAGTGGAAGAAAAAAAAGTGGAAGATGAAAACGTGGAAGTTGAAAACGTGGAAGTTGAAAACGTGGAAGTTGAAAACGTGGAAGTTGAAAAGGTAGAAGAAGAAAAAGTGGAAGAAGAAAAAGTGGAAGAAGAAAAAGTGGAAGATGAAAAGGTGGAAGAACCTCTAGAGGAGCCTCTTGTTGAAAAGTTTGAGGTTGTACACTCTGTTCCGTGCGAAGAGCCTTTGGATGCGTGCAAAGAAACAGTTGTTGTAGTTGAAGAAACAATTGACGGATTTACGGTTGCTTCAAAAAAGATGAAAAATAGCAAAAGTAAAAAATTTAGAGTAAATTATTCTACTAAAAATTTAATATAATTATATATACCATATACATGCCAAATCAATTATTTAAAAAAGACTTCCCAAAAGATATTTTATTTGATTTATTGCAATCTATATGCATTAAAAATGAAAAATGTTATACATTTAATAATGATGCATATAAAAAAGGATTATTTAATAATTTATTACAAGAATTCGTTGAGAATCTTAAACCATATTATTTTTTGTCAAAACAAAAATATTTAGAAAGAAAACTTGCCTATAATAATTTTACAACCATTTTACGTCAAATATGCAATTTTTGCGCAATAAATTACACTTCTGTTATAAAATACGACAAATCCACGTATAATATTATTTATTATATTTATTTTTAATTTCATATAACCTTATATTAAATATGAGGTTATACTCTCTTATATATAGTTTTTTTGATTGCATCTCTTGTAAAACTCTTCCAAATGATTATGATCCTTTCTATGACTTAGAAGACGAAAATGAAGACCTTCCAGAATGGCCTTATAGTTTTTTTATGTTGAGGTGAGATAATTTATTGGTTTTTTAAGGATGGGGATCACTCTTTTTCATTATTAAATGCGTCGCAAATGGCTGAGGTTTGGGTCCCCATAAACCAAATCCAGAAGGCACTTGCCAATATCCTATCCAATGTTTTCTCCAGCCGCCGGTGTTTTTCATAGGTTCAATTGTTCCCTTCTTTGAATCAGGAGCGCTTGCCAATAATATGTATTTGCAAATAATAACATTTGACTCCAAGACCTGCGCTTGTGACATTCTGGCAAACCATTCATAGTGTCTTCTCATTAAAATTTCCTTTGCAGGTATGTAAATACCATAAGCTTGAGGATATAAATCAATATAATCATTTGACAATAAATTATCAACCAAGATCATTGTATCATCCATCGTTTTTGTTCCAATCAACTTTCCAGGAATCAAATTTATTTGATGCTTTTGCACACGACTATTGCACCAGCGATTAAACTCACCCAAAAACTCAGTTTGAGCAGTGTAATCGGCTGAAATTGTTCTCTGCATAAAATCAATCATTTCTTTTAATACAGGGCATTCCTTTGGCGATCCCATGAAACTAATATCTGAATAAAATTCGTGCGTTGTTGATGTAATATTTCTATCCACTGTTTCGCAAATAAACATTTTTTCTCCGCTTGTTCCCATTGCATATAGTTCATTCAAGTCGCGCATACACAAAAAGGAAGGAGGAACAATCAGCCCGCCATATTTGTAAAGGATTTTGCTTAAAGCGAGAGAACGCATATAATCGGAAACTGGGCTTGCAATGGAACGCATGTTAACGGTCCAATTGGGAAGTATTTTTCCAAATGAATCATCGTCTATTATGCAAATATGGAAAGAATCCTGGCACTGGTTAATAATACTTCTTACTGTTAAATACATATATGGCTGATTTAACTCAAAAGAGCTGCGAGATCCAAAACTAATCCAATTGCGAGCGTTGTATTCATATGTAATTGGAATCCACAAAATAGGTTTTTTTGTATCAGCTAAAGATGATTCATTCAATAAATATTTTTGAATTGCGTCGTAATTTCCAATATTTTCCTCTCTTGCACGTTTATCTTCGTATCTATTATATAAAAACCAAAGAACTATTAAAATAACAATTAGATAAATATAGTTAATGTAGTTTTTCACCTTAAATGACATATATAATATTATTATATATTTTATTTATTCTGCAATAGTTGCAATCCGCTCCAAAATTCTTGGTTTTTCTGTTTTGCTAGTTCTGTCTGTTTTGCTAATTCATAAGCTCTTCTAACTGCTTTTTCTTCTTCCTTTTCATTTCGTTGATTTAAATATTCTTGCGCTTGCGCTTCGGAAAGCGGTTTAATGTCCTGATTATTTCTATAGCTTTGATATTCATTGACGCTTCTAAATTTTTGTTTTTGTTCATAATCCTCTTCTGTAACGGGAATCACTGTTTCGGTGTGTGCCTTGTATAGATCTTGAAACCCTAAACCGCTAAACAATCCAGAATCATACGTTCCAGGAGCATCACTTGATAATTCTGCAGATGAACCTGAAAAAGAGTTATTAGACCACAATTCCTGAATATCTTCTCTTACAATGAGAGAACGAACCCTTTCTTTCTTTCTATCAAATTCTTGTTTCATGGTCGCCATTGAAACATTTTTTGCAGGTTCGTCAAGGTCCTCATCTGTTTTTAACCAGTCTCCGTATCCTTTTTCTTCCGATTCATTAGATAACTTATTTCTATCAAACTGTTGATTAAACCATCTGTTAAAGTTGGCGCTTTTCTTAAATTTCTCATTAGATTCAAAGAACTGGTCTAACAATACATTCTTATCTTCATCTGAATAATTTGAATATTCTGTGTTTTTTGGGTTCTTTGAATCCACGTCTCCACGTTTTCTAAATTCCCACACAGAATGCAACATCTTGTAGGCTTTTGAATAAAAAAGAAAATATTCGGCAGGTAGTTTTGATTTATCTGGATGCGTTTTTAATACTACTTGTTTTGCTCTTTTCATGTCATGTTCGTCAAAGTTTACTGGAATTTTAAATAATGAGAGAATATCTTGCAAGTTATAATTGTTTATATCTAAATCTACCGAGTCCATATACAAACATTAGAAAAGGTTATAATTAATTTTACTCAACTATTTTTGGGAATTACAAGAACAACAACCACAATTAATTTCTTCAGTTTCAAATTTATAGACAAGCTTATAAACAACAGTTGTTGGAAGAGGATAAATAGGTTTAAAAAAACTAGCGTTTTCTAATATTATATTTCTTATTGGAGTCTTGTCATTTTGAATTACCATTGTATTATTACTTGCGTCTGTTATAGTTGCATATACTTTGATTTTGTTTTCAGCATTTATGTCAAACTGGTTTATAATATTTCTATATAAATCTGCACAAGTTGCATTTTTGAATGTAGGAACTATTTCAGAATATCCGCAGCATTTACTTACTTCAAAAATATAACTGTTGTTACGAACATTATCTAAATATTTTTTAAACCCCTGTTTAAATCGTGGGTCTTCCATTTAATAAATAATTTATTTAACCCTTTAAATTTTAATTTATTATAAAGAATAACAATATGAGCGAAGAAATAATTGAATGTTGCATTAACAAAGAAAAAAGATGTCTTGAACGTGTTTATGAATTATTGAATTTAGGCGAGGAAGACCCATTTTATTTGGATGACAATGGATTAAGCGGACTTGACTATTTGTTTATGCCAGATGGAATGGGCCACGATTCTGGTTATTTTTTAGTATCGTATAGAATATACACAGATTTACTAGTAAAATATATAAAATTATATTATGAAAATAACCCAAATGATCAGGTTTTAAATAGAAATTTACAAAAAATATGCACCAACCCTCAGCTTTTGGGAGCATTGGAGCAACCTTTGCGGCGAGATGTCGGGATTCTTTTACACACTTATTGCAAACCAGCAAAGCCAGCCGACGGTGCAGAAGTTATGAAAGGAACCTATGCTGAGGGCGAAGCGTCTGGCAGCCTTCCAACAGCGGAACAAATGAGCCATGGTGTTGCTATCCCAGTTCCTCCAGAGAGGACTTATGTAACCGAGGAAGAAGACGAACAATATGTTACGCAACCAATACCAGCTGATCTAAGAGCGTATAGGGAAGCAGAGAAACGTGGTGGTCTTAGAAAAAAGAAGAATAATAAGAAAACCAAAAAGAGCAGCAAAAAAGAGAAAAGTAAGAAAACTAAAAAGGTAAAAAGCAAGAGAACTAAAAGAAAATCTAGAAAATCTAGAAACTAATCAATTAAAAAATCCACGCCATTGTCTACTACATTGTCTATTACATGATACTTGGCGTCATTTGCAGCTAGTTTTTGTTGGCGAAATCTTTGCAATACATTAAAAACATTGCTAGTCTGTTTATTAATATTTTCAAAACATTTATCAGTTAATTCAATTACTTTTGTGCTACTCGTTGAAAAAATTGGCGTTGAATCAGAATCCTTGTAAGAATCTTTTGGAATTTTAATTAATCCTGTGTCATTTGATGGATCATTTGCATCTATTTCCATGCTGTTTATTCTATAAAAAACTTTATTTTTTTCTGTTCTAGCTAAATAACCAGTGTTCAAAGTTTTACCAAATAAACGCATCATTGCATACCATTGACCACATATTTTTAAAAAACATGCAATATACTTGTCTTCTATCATAATTTTACATGTTCTTGGTTCAGCGTCTCCTTCAAACTTTACTACAAACTCTGGAACCTGAAGCGTCTCAACGCTTTTAATAAGAACATTCTTTGACGTTACGTATATAATATGATTGTTTATTCCGTTCATGTTAATGCAAGTATCCCATACGTCGTTTGATTTATTTCCTTCTGTATAATGTTTGTCAAGCAAATTGCAATTTACTTGAGTATCAGGGCAATTAGACTCAATACCTTTAGCAATTCCGTTCATTTTGGTAATTCGTTTCATATTTTTGCCTCTTTTTGTGTATTTTCTAGTCGTCTTTTTGTTATTTTTCTTAACACGCCTTCTTGTTCCTTTTCGCAAAGCCATATTTATATATTAAATTGATATATAAATATTTTTAAATTCAGTAATCTAATCTAAAAGCAACCAGTCCTCCGGCAGGCATACCCATTTGTAGTAACTAATCTTGTCCCACTTGAACAATTCGTTTGATATGTTGAAAGACTCAATTGTAACAGCACCATGGTCCTTGCAACTGTCGCGGTTTTTGTAATCAACGGTTGGTGTAGAATGGATAATTAGTTGATCCTTGATTGTTTTTGTTTCATCCACGTCGTCGTATACTACTGCAAGATGTCCTTGATCCTTTTCGCCAAAGTCCTTGGCCTTGTAACGCGCCATTAGAAGCGTGCCTCTGGGGTAGCGCGCGTTAATGTCAAATTTTTGGACGCGCTTATTCTGGTACAAGTAAGCAAACCACGCAGTAGTTCCACCTGGGTATTGTTTGTATATATCGCCATATTTGCCGCGAATTTTTGGACCGAGTCCAGGAATAGTTACTCCACAGAATCTGCGCAGCAAATTCGGCAATCCTGTGCAAACAATGTATTTATCTTGCGCCCTTATTTCTTCTGAGGACGGAGGCGGAGAATTAATACACCAAAACGCATTGTCTCCAGTAAATGTTTCAAGTTCTCCATTGACATACCATCTAAACGGGATACCAACAAGTGATTCCGCGTAAAGCATAACATTGTTGACATTTGATACCATTTTGAATATTTTGGGTTGGTTAGTTCAAGTCAAGAGAGAATTTAGGATTTCAATTTTTTATCAAAATCATGAAAAAGTGAAGTATTTTTATTATAATTTTACTTGTTTTATTTAATATATTTGTGTTTATTTCTCATTTAATTCTGGCAAAGCTTGACGCACCTCTTCGCCGGTTAAAACGCCATTTTCAAGCAACTTTTGAACTAGTTTATCCACGCTTTCTTTGTTTTCAGCTAGAACAGTTTTTGCCTCAGAATAAGCGCTCTTAACCAAGTTCAACGATTCTTTGTCAAATATTTCCTTTGTATGTTCTGAATATTTTGCTCCCATGGATAAACTGCGACCTAAAAACGGGTTTCTCTCATTGTCAACTTCGTCATTATAAAAAACTTCCATCTTTAATCCCATGCCATAATTGCCGATCATTCTTTGTGCCAACGAGTTTGTCTGTTTCAAATCTTGCACGGCACCAACTGATACATGGTCGTCTCCGTAAAAAATATTCTCAGCAGCCTTTCCACCCATTCCGATCATAAGTCGTTTATAAAGTATATCCTTGGTATAAAGACCGCTTTCAGTTATATTTCTGTATTCATTAAACACTGTATATCCACCAGCACCATTGTACGTGCTTTGAATGCTTACTTTTTTTAAGTCAAAATAATTATTAAATACTGCGGCCAAAATAGCGTGTCCGGTTTCGTGAATAGCAACGCGGCGCTTGGCCTCATCGTCCCTAGTGTCTACCTTCTTCACAATTCCCACAATCAACTTATCAAGCGCTTCCAAAATTATTTTATCTGTAATAATAACATTTCCATCTCTTGCACACAATATAGCCGCTTCGTTCATCAAGTTCTTTAATTGCGCACCCGAAAATCCACCAGTCAACTCTGCAACCAGATTCAAATTTACTGAATCATCCAACATTTTGTTCTTGGTATGCACCTTCAAAATTTTTGTACGAGATTCAACGTCTGGAAGTGGTACGTTGATTATTCTGTCAAATCTTCCGGGTCTCAAAAGCGCTGCGTCTAAAACATCTCGCCTATTTGTAGCCGCCATAACAAGAATTCCTTCATTATTAGCAAACCCATCCATTTCCGCCAACAACTGGTTCAATGTTTGTTCTCGCTCATCATTTGCCATATTTATTCCAGCGCCTCTTTGTCTACCAACTGCATCAATCTCATCAATAAAAATTATACATGGCTTATTTTCTCTTGCAGTATTGAATAAATTTCTGATTTTTGATGCACCCATTCCAACAAATATCTCTACAAACTCGCTTGCAGCAATTGAAATAAAATTTGCTTCAGCTTCACTCGCAATGGCCTTTGCTAATAGAGTTTTGCCTGTTCCTGGAGGCCCTTCTAGTAAAATTCCTCGCGGAATTTCTGCGCCAGCCAAACTATAAATTGTAGTATTCTTTAAATATGAAACTACTTCAACGCATTCTTGAAAAATTTCAGGACTTCCAGCAAAACTGGCGAGAGAAATATTGGCTTGTTGCATATTAAATTTATCCTTGGTTAAATCGTTTTCTTTATTTCCGCCAAAAATAGATGAGGGATTTCGCATTTGATTACTTGCTCTAAAATAACTCACAACAGAAGCAACCACTATTGCAGGAAACAAAAACATTTCTGCACCATTTAAAACATTTCCAATAATCTGAAAGTATGGGTTTGGAGGAGATACTTGCGCAAATGTTGTTGTCACTTCATTTTTAACAGAAAGGTCAACTAATTTGTCCGTTATAAAAGGTGTAATCTTAGTAACGGTATAATCTTCTATTGGTGATTCATGTTCTTCAACGTCTTCAGCAATAACAGCATCTAACTTCTCGTTAAAATAAAGATTCTTTACCTTGTGGTCTTGAATATTTTTAACCAATGCATTATAAGATTTTTCGCCGAACAAGTATCTATTTCTGGCAATGTTGTCAGGAATATTCATTCGCATCTTCAACGAGTTTGCAACAGATATAAAACCAATAAAAAAGAAAAATATTTTCATGTTTATGCATTTTTATATTTTATTGTATTTAAATACTTGTATATTTAAATATAATACACAACCTTTCATTAATATTATTTTTTTAGTCGCATTAATTCAGAAACAAACGGCAAAAATGACGTGCAAAAATAGAAACTTATTGGCGCTGTAAATATATACGAATCTATTCTATCCAACAATCCTCCGTGACCCGGCAATATACTTCCAGTGTCTTTTATCCCAACATCTCTCTTTATTAATGATATAGTTAAATCTCCAACCAAAGAAATTAAGGACATTAAGATTCCATACAATCCTCCCATTATAATTGGTGCGGGCCATTTCATAAGAATTGCTCCATAAATAGAAAATAAAGTAGATAACACTAACCCGCCGGCTAGTCCCTCAATTGTTTTATTTGGTGACGCAGATCCAGCAGCAGAACTAATGATTGCCAATGATGTTTTACCATATTTTTTGCCAATAAAATATGCACCCGAATCTGCAAGAGCAATAGATACCCATGTCCCCCAAGTTAAAAATGAACCAACCGACAAAATTGTTGGACAACTATTGTCAATAAATGCTGTAGAAATGCAATCTATTTTAGGAATGCTTTTTAAACGTATCCAAAATGATGGCAAATATCCAATAAAAAACATCCCAAGCAGTGACGTGGATATTTCGTTAATAGATGGAATTTTTTTATTAAATAAAAACGTCCAACTCATTAATAATAATGCCATAAAAGGCATTATCCTATCATGGACAGTGGGATAAAAAACCGCGGTTGTACACGACAATAATAGTGTAAAAATACTAACGCCTTTCGCAGACAAAACAATTTTTTTTTGAATCATCTTATTGTATTCAAAATTTGCAGTTAATGCGGCGGGCAGAAACCATAAAAAAAAATATATCGTTTTTGAAAAAACCCAAGCAGTGCTAAGAACCCCCAGAGTCAACCCCGTCGTACAGCGTTTCATAACTATCACATTTTCTGAATTTTGTGACGCAGAATAAAAATAATTTTTATTCTTTGGAATGCAACTAAGTTGCGTTTCAAACCGCGCGTTAATCATTTCTTTATCATAAAATATTTGTCTACTTATTTTTGAAGGAATTTTCATTTATTAAATAAGTCTTTATATATTTAAGTGCTTTATTATATTTTTCTGTGAAAATCTTCAATTTTTATAGCATTGGGTTTATAAAAATTAAAAATAAATATTTGAAAAGGCAATCATTGCGCTACAATGCTTTTCAGTTTCGGTTAAACCTCCTATATACTTTCCTTCATAAAAAACAATTGGAAAAAATTTAACGGTAAAACCTGAAAACTCTTCAATGAACTTCAAAAATGCGGTTTTATTTTCAATCAAATATTCATCGCAATCAACCAATACTAGTTGAGCGCTCGCATTTTTTAAATAATTTTTTACTTTACTACAATTTGGACACCCACTTTTTGTGTAAACCGTGTAACCGGATTCGTGAGGTTTTTCGTATTCTTCAGACATTTTATATATTTATTAGAAAGACTTTAATATATTTAACGCTTCACTCTTTTTTTGGCGGTTTTTCGCACAGCGTTTATACAAGTAGAACTATTTGCAAATGCGATATGTGTTTGCAAGGGAGAATCAAATTGCAAGAAAAAATACCTAAGGAATATCGTCTTTATGATAAAGATACTGGCACGGTTCATCACATAAGACATTTTGGCTAATGGTAAACAAATTATTTTCCTACTGCTGCATAAGCGCGTTTAACCGCCAAATGATGAAGACCACATCGTTTGAAAAACGCGTCTAATTGAGCAGGATCACCACCAGTTACGCTATCGTCTGGTGCAAATGAAATATTGCCTCTCTTATATAACAAAATAACAGGTATACCATTTACCATTCGTTTTTGTTTCAAATATGAGTATAAATCAATGCTTTCATCAACATCAATGTCAGCGCATATAACCTCGGGTGGAGATGATGCAAAAAAACCTTCAACAAGATGGGCAATATTGCGACAAGGACCGCACCACGTTGCTCCCAATTTTACAATCACTAAACCAGGATTAACATTCAATAATTTTAAAAACTCTTCGCGATTAGCAAAAGCGTTAATAACTTGCTTTGAAACAACTGGTTGATTTAAAACTGTTGCCATTTATATTTTATCAATGTTATAAAATATAAATTCAAACTATATAAATCTAAACTATTTTTATTTATTTTTGTCAATAACAACTTCCTTTGCAATATTGCGAATTATTTTTTCTCGCTTTTTATCATCGTCTTCTAAAGTTGAACCACCCATAGCTTCTAATAGTATATTCTGGTATTCTAAATGTTTCTTTGTTTCCGTATCCTCTGCCGCAGGATTTTCTTCTCTCCACTGAGGAATTTGTTTTATATTTTTGTGTTCAATTTCCTTTATGGCGCGTTTAATTTTAACGTTTTCGGTGTTTTCTTTTTCCCAGGAATCCTTGTCCTTTATGTAAAGAGTTTCTCTCTTTAAATCGCTGCAATGAATGGGTCTTTTAAATACATCAAGCGCGTGAAGGTTGCGCATAAATATTTTACTCATTCCCTCAACATATCCTACACGACCAATCATGTCTAAATCACTCAACTGTAATTTAATTTGCTCTACAAAATCTCCCAAGTTTAATGCATCCTTACATTGCTCATTCAAAAAAAGTTGCAAATTGAATTGATTGTTATTGGTTGTGTTGTTAGTCGTGTTGTTAATTACAGTATTTTTCTCCTTGCACAACTCAATTATTTGTTTTTGCAGTTCCATATTTTGATTCAAAAGCGACATAACAAGTTCATTTGTGGGTGGTTGTATTTGGTTTGAATCCATAATTAAATTTGAACTAATTTGACAGTTCTTCTTATGCTTCCATAATCCAGACCGTTCTTTATACATCTTACCACAATTGCATTCAAAAAACTCCGGAACTTTTTCTGAACTTTTTGTTTCCAAATGTTGCATTTTTGTTGATTTCATGTGTTTAGATGTTAATACGTGCCGGTCATATTGACTTTTTCTACACGTAAAATAGTCACAACTTTTGCAAATAAATTTGGCTTGAACCAAATGAACTTTTTGCGTTGACATTTGTTGATATATTGGAAACAGAAAAAGTTCCTAAACTATTTCTGCCTAAAATACTTAAAAAATAGCGTAACAAATTTTGCGTTATTATTTTGGTAGTCAAGACCATAATGCTAACAAGGGAGAAATTTTGACCCCTTTTTCATAAAACCTCGGCGCTTTTGAAAATTGGACATTTTTTTTGTCCTTTTTTTGATTTTGGAAACACTTTTGACCCCTTTTTATTCAAAATTTCCGCCCTTACTGAGAATATAAAACCAAAATAATATTCTATAGAATTTGCATGATTTTGAATAACAAACCAAAAATACAAATACCAATCTGACATCATAAGCGTAAAGTGTTCCGTCGACGTGCGTAATTTTGCGCGTTTAGTCAATTTAAATTTATTTTTCTATACTAGAGTATATAATGGAAGGCGGTCTAATGATGTTGTTGCATTCTATAATAATTGGTGTTTTATTATACCTCTTTATGTTTTTTATACTTGGTCAAAAACAAATTGTTGCTGAAAACCGAAGCGTTTTACTGGCCGCATTTATATTGGTTTACATGATTTTATTTGGTCATGGATTGCCAAGGTCAATAAACAAAAATTTATTTTAACTGCATGTGTTTTTATTGTGTAATTGATTTAAATATATAATCAGATAATATATATGCTAATAAAATTTTTCTTATTTGCATGTTTGATTCAATCAAGCGTTCAGTATATGTCTGGGTTTTTTAACCACTGGCATTGCGTTGGCATAAAAGAGAAGATTGATTTTTCAAAGCCATATAAATTCAACATCGGAGAATTGCCTTTAGTTGCTTGGCGAAATAATGAAGGCGAAATAATTACGGGAATGAATATTTGCAAACACATGGGATCGCAATTGGATAATGGAATTATTACGCCAAGTGGATGTTTAAAATGCAGGTATCATGGATTAGAATTCACACGCAATGATCGTTTTGGCGAAACTGTTGAACACGAGGGTAAGGTTTTTTGGTCATATAAACCTGATCAAAAACTTCCTCACAAGGTTCCTTTCTTTCATAATAAAAACTATGAAACTTCTTTTTTGCAAATAGACATGGAGGCTTCTTTGCAGGATAGCGCATTTAATACTATGGATTTGCGACATCCTGAATATGTTCATAAAGGTGGTTTTGGGAGCACAATTCCTCCTAGCAACATTAAACAATACAAGTTCAAAGACCGCATTGGTCTAGCATTTGATTATCAGTCTAATGCTATGATGAAATCAATAAACGATAATAAACGAACTACGCACAACTTTCACATGTTTGTTTATCCAACGTTTACTTGGTCTCGCGTATCATTTAACGATAAACATTTGGTTATTGCTGTTAATCTTCTTCCTCTTGAAAATAAAAAAACTAGGTGGTTTGTGACTATTTGTCACAATTATTACAAGTCACCTATTCAAAAGAATGTCATGAAAGGACTAGCTACATTCATTTTGAGTCAGGATTATTTTCAAATGAAAAATCAATATCCTGAGAATAAATTGAAGGCAGCGGTTCTTTTTAATCACATCTTCAAGGATGAAGATGTAATATTGTGGTTAAGAGAAGAATTTCGCGGATATAAATTTCCTGATGTTAATACTTGCCTTGATTTATTTACTGAATACAATGCAAACAAGACGACTAAGCCATAGTTTCGCTAACATATTGTTCCAACTCAATAATGTCTATTTCTGGAAGTTCTACGTGGGATTCCCAGAAATACTTGCAAAATGCCCACGTAAACTCGCAATCCGTTGGATACAAATCTGCGCGTTCATTCTTAAGCTTTTTATACAGTTTATCCGGAAGAAACCCTAGACTTTGTCTTGGTAGAACATAGCACAACTGGACTAATGGCTTGACTGCCCTTGAATTATTCTCTTTAATAAATGTTGTGTCAAAGTATGGGATAAAACGAAGCAAGTCTTGTAACAAGGGAGGATAGTTGTGATTATAACACCATCGCCAATCAGGGCACCCAGATGTGTAATATTTCATAGTCCATTCCAATCCCTGCAAATAATTAACGCAAATCTCTTTGCATCTCTCTTCGTCAATGTCAACTTTGAATAGGCATTTATAATATCTATGCCTCCATCCGTCCTTGAACGGATTTATATATTTCTCTAGTTCTCGCTCATAATTTGGAATTGCGTCAAACTTTGCATATTTTTGCTCAGGACTCCCGGTTGGATATGAAAATTTTTCTCGCTTATCGCGCAACTTCATCTCATTCTTAAAATATTCGTCCTCTAATCTAGCAAGAAATTCAACAAACTTTCGCACATTTTTCCAGTAAATTATTTTTCCATCAGTGAGATTTTCATTCGTTCCACCCAAAGTCGCCTTGTAGGCGTTTAGCAGTTTATCAACTCCACCCGTGCGAATATTAATTGCCGGGAAATGAGGCATGAAATCATTGCCAAGAAGAAAGCACATGAAGATGTAGTCGTAAACGCGATTCTTTTGCTGTTCAGTTGTAAGTTCTACGTCATTATTCATGTTTAACGTTATTATGTGCGCCAACTCTGGAATATCTAATAAATAGGTCTCATTTGGCTCCAAAGAGTTGTCAATTGTCTTGATAAATTCAGGTGTTTCTCTGAACAAATAAATCTTTTCGCTGATTGGAAGGTGGTTAATTGACAACATAATAAGGTCTGCATCTAGGCCATAGATAACTGTGGATTTTGCTGCATGTTCGGCCGCATTTTGACGAATGTATTCAAAGATTTTGTGCTCACCTTCTCCAACTTCATCCGATGTAGAGACAATAATTTTAGAGATTCCATATTTTTGTGGGTTATTAAAATGCGCTGAAATAGTTGAACCGAGCTCTTGCATAAAAACGGTTCCAGGAGTAATCGCGGTAGTATTCCATGGATCGGAACCAGATGCCTTCTTAAAGATTGTCTTGGAAATTTCATTTTGATACCACGATTTGTATCTGCGATTGCGTTGTTGTTCCAACTTTGCAACGGGCGCGACACCATCAAATGCAACCATTAGGATATTGTCTGGGCAAATAAGCGAAATATACTCTTCAATCTTCTGAATTACGCGCGTTATAATAGCGCGACTAGCTGTTTCAGTCAACTCTTCAAAATTAATATTTCTAACAGAGTCATAAATAATGGAATTGCAATCCATGTATAAATTATTAATTGTCATTTGACCATTTAATAATTTTTTAATAATTTCCGGATGATTCTTTACGATGTATGAAAAGTAACTTGGGATTCCCATTATTGGTTATCTTACAATGCTATGTTTAATATGATTTAAATATAACTACTTCAATTTTTTCTATTTTATAAATAAATAGTTTTATGCATTTTTTGTAGTATTTTCTTATATTTGCATAAATTAGGCAATATGAGTAAAAAAATTCAGGCAATTTCAACAAGTGCAGTGTTGAAAAATGCCCAGGACATAACAAATCTTGTTGAAAAGAAATTAGCGTTCTTCCAGGACGTAATTCAAAAAACAATATTAAACGCTCAAAAAAACAAAATGCTTGATATTTTAGGAGTTAGTGATTTGTCAACGTGCATCAATACATTAAACGGAATAAGCGATAGAATGAAAACATTAAGCGAAAGCATGCAGAATTTGCCCACTGATACTATAGTAAGCAATTTGCAGGTGCTAAACAATGAATTATCTGGGCTTTTGAAAAGTTATGGAACAGATTCATTTGAAGATTTATTGTCAATTTGTTTCGGAAATAATAATGCAATTGTTGCGAATGAGGAGGAATCGTTAAAGTATGACTTATTAAAAAAATATTTTCATCCAACGCAATACAAGGTTGTTAATTTAAAGAAAACCGATAAGGAATCGGAAGGTAAGATTAAAACAACGTTTATGGACGAATTTATTACAGAAAAGACAAAAAATTTTGATTGTATGGACGTTGCTCCAACTTCAAAGCAGTTTCACGTGAAAATTTATGGGTTAAAAGTATACGTATATCATAGCGCATTTAATAAGCACTTGTTGATTTATGGGGTAGTTGATGATATTATAATACAATTTTTAAATAATAAATTTATAAATAACGCAATGTCCAGTGTAAAGAATAATTTACCACTAGATCAAGATTTTAATAGTGAAAGTTTTGAACGTTTTTTTGCCGCGTTAACATTAAAAGATTATCTTATAATGAACAACACTGATGTATATAATAAATTTATGGGGTGTCAGACACAGCACAAGTTATTAAAACAAAAGACATTATTGTTTATTGTGAAAGATTTTATTGGAAGCGACTTATATACAAAAAGAAATATGCTTATTTCTTTATTGATAACGTCAAATGAATATGATAACAAATATTTAGCGTATTTGTTGTATGATTTATTATCAAACGACGCTAATGGAACAGTGGATACATTTGAACAGACTATTTTATTTGACAGTTTTCCGTGGTCAATAAAACAATATTTTCGCGAGGCAATGAAGAAAACAATACAATATACCAATGATTTGTCAAATTTTGACATGAATAAGATTCCATTGGAACAACAAATTTGTTTGATGAAAACGAGAGACGATGTAAAGGAAAAGGCCATGGTTAAATTGAAGGAAATTAAAGCAAAATCAGAAGATTCTGGTTCAAAAGCGCGTCAATATTTAGATGGATTATTAAAAATACCATTTAATGTTTACACAAAGGAGCCGGTTATGTGTATCATGGATCAAAATAGGAGTCACATGGTTGAGATGCTTAAAAATCCTAAAATAACAGAGTTGATTCCAGATATTCAAAAAAAAGATAAGTATACTAGTATTGAAATTTTGTCTAATATTAAAAAAATTAAAGCAGAGGCATTTGGAAATAATATGTCTTCAATAATAAAAAAAATAAAGAAGCACGTAACCGCAATGGATAAACAGCAATTGGTCGCTCTTATAAATATTATTAACTCTATAATTGAAAAAGATAACCTAAACTTGGCAAAAATAAATCATCAGGGTAAAAATAAGAAAGAATTAACTCAAAGCATCGCATTATTTATTGATTTTAGTAGCGTAACAAATCCAGAGCTTTTGTTAGACAAACAGCTTAAATTTGACATTTCTATAGAATTCTTGAATGAAATTAAAGAAATTACTTCAAATTTTGGAAAGATTGGCGAATACATGAAGAATGTTAAGACTGTTTTAGATGAAGCCGTTCATGGACATGATAAAGCCAAGAAGCAAATAGAGAGAATTATTGGTCAATGGATAAACGGCGAACAAGATGGTTACTGTTTTGGGTTTGAAGGCCCACCGGGCGTTGGCAAATGCTTTGCAAAAAATACTCCAATTATGTTGTCTAATGGAGACGTTAAAATGGTTCAAGACATTACAATAAATGATAAATTAATGGGCGATGACAGTTTTCCAAGAAATGTTCTGGCTCTAGGAAATGGCAGAGAAAAAATGTATAGAATTGAACAGGTTAAGGGTCATGATTATATTGTAAATGAAAGTCACATTTTAAGTTTAAAGATGACAAAATCCGGAAAAAAAGGCGACAAACATCAAATTATAATGGGCAAACGATACTTTAAAAATGACATCATTGATATTTGCATAAAAGATTATTTAGGATTGCCAAAATATATAAAAGATTGTTTAAAAGGCTATAAAGTTGGAGTTGAATTTTCAGAGAAAGAACTAAGCATTGAACCATATATATTGGGGTATTGGTTGGGAGATGGGTCTTCTAGAAATTTTAGTATAACAACTATTGACCAAGAAATAATTGACCATTTTAAAGATTATGCAAATGGTTATAATTTAAAATGCACTAAAAACAAAATAACTTATTCTTTTACAAGTGGAATTATGGGTGGGAGAAGCGATAAAAACGTTTTATTAAATAAAATGAAAGAGCATAATCTAATTAATAATAAGCATATTCCTGAAATATACAAATGCAATTCTCGCGCAAATCGTCTAAAATTGTTAGCAGGATTAATAGATAGCGATGGTTATCATAACAAAGAAAACAACGCCTTAGAAATTGTGCAAAAAAATAAAAAATTAGCGGAAGACATTCTATGGTTAGTTCGCTCATTGGGATTTAGAGGAATGATGAAAGATAGCATAAAATCTTGCACTTACAAAGGAGAGAAGAAATCTGGATTATATTATAGAATAACAATAACAGGAAGGGGTCTTGAAGAAATTCCAACATTATTAGAAAGAAAAAAGGCGAGAGAACATAAACAGTTAAAAGACCCATTAAATACAGGAATAAAAATTATTCCTTTAGATGAAGATGATTACTACGGTTTTCAAATTGATGGAAATTCAAGATTTTTATTGGGAGATTTTACTGTAACGCACAATACCTCGCTAGCAAAACGCGGTATCTCTAATTGTTTGATAGATGATAAAGGCAACAGTAGACCTTTTTCTATGATTCAAATGGGCGGTGATAGTAATGGCAGCACTTTGCACGGGCACAATTATACATACGTTGGTTCAACATGGGGTGGCATTGTGCAGATTTTGATTGATAAGAAATGCATGAACCCTATTATTTTCATAGACGAGTTGGATAAGATTTCCAAGACGGAGCATGGTAAGGAAATTGTTGGCATTTTGACACATTTGTTAGATCCTACACAAAATGACGTTTTCCAGGACAAGTATTTTTCAGGTATAGATTTGGATTTATCTAAAGCTCTTTTTGTTCTCTCGTACAATGACGTTGATTCAATTGATAAAATCTTATTGGACCGCATTCATCGCGTTAAATTCTCAAATCTCTCTCTTGAAGACAAACTTATTATTGCAAAGACTCATATGCTTCCTGAAGTTTACAAGAAGATGGGTCTAGAGGACATTATAATAATGGATGACGATGTTCTCAAGTTCATTATAGACGAGTATACTTCTGAACCAGGTGTAAGAAAGATGAGAGAAATTATATTTGAAATAGTTGGTGAGATAAATATTGATATCTTGAAAAATTGCACTTGCGAATACCCTATAAATATTACGATTGAAGATATTAAAACAAAATATTTTAAGGATAAACGTGGAATTGTGCATAAACATATCCATTCTGTCAGCGTAATTGGTATGATTAATGGCTTGTGGGCTAATTCGGTTGGTGGTGGAGGAACCCTTCCAATTCAAGCAAAATTTTATCCAAGTGATACATTTTTATCATTGAAACTGACTGGCTTGCAAGGTGATGTTATGAAAGAATCTATGAATGTTGCTCTTACTGTAGCATGGAATTTGACTTCTTTTGAAAATAAAGAGAAAATACGCGAATTATACGAAGAAAAAAAATATGGAGTACATATTCACGTGCCAGACGGTGGACAAAAAAAAGATGGCCCTAGTGCAGGAGCGTGCGAAGTAAGCGTAATATATAGTTTGTTAAATAATCGTAAAATTAAATGTCATATTGCAATGACAGGAGAAATAGATATGTTTGGAAATGTAACAGAAATTGGTGGATTAGACCTTAAATTCTTAGGAGGCATAAAGGCAGGAGTCAAAGAATTTTTGTATCCAGTTGAAAATGAAAAGGATTACAAGTCTTTCATGGAAAAGTATAAAGATACTGAATTGATAAAGGATATAAAATTCCACCAAGTGAATAATATTCATGAAGTCTTTGAACTAGTTTTTGAAGATGAATAGAACAGTAAAATAATAAAATATTATATAGTTTATTATTATATGAGCAATATTACTTCAAATATACCACCAATGCAAACAAATGGTTTTCAGCAACCCCTTATAATGTTTCAACCAATGAACATAATTGTTTTGCTAACGTTTTACAGTCCATTAATAGTGGCTCTTGGCGTTTTTAGCATGTCATTTATTTTTCAGAACTTCAAAGGATTTATATATTTAGGCTTTTTGTTGGCCGTTTCAGTAGCAAGAGAGTTCTTGTTGATGATATCAGGTGCTTCTTCAAAGGCTTCGCAAAATAGAGTTTGTGATATGGCTACATACAGCAAATATGGAAATGCTGGGTTCAGTTTATTCGTGTTAGCATTTACAGTTTGCTATATTTGCATGCCCATGTTTTTAAATAAGGATGTCAACTGGTGGGTGTTTGGCGGATTACTAACTTATCTATTAATGGACATTGGAATCAGATATATGAAGCAATGCATTACGAGTGCGTCGGATATATTATTGAGCTTGATAACTGGTTCTGCTGCTGGCGTGTTGATTCCTGGACTTTTATATGTTGGCGGATCATCTAAATACTTGTTTTTCAATGAGATATCAAGTAGTAAGGAAATATGTTCCATGCCAAAGAAACAGCAATTCAAATGTAATGTATTCAAAAACGGGGAACTAGTTACAAGCACAACTTCTAAGTAAATAAACAAAAATAATTATTTACTAGGAGAATCATTGTTGGCATCAGTGTTAACATCTTCATCCATAATTATAATAGATTCTGTGGGTTGCATGGGATTTACAAAGAATTGAACGTTGTTTACAAACCATCGTCTAAAGTCTGTTAAAACAAGTTTTCTTTGAAATGTTTCCGCCAAAAGCTTCATATTTCCTTTAGTGTGAAATACACTAACAAAGTTGTTATATTCAACTGCTACGTTTTTATTGCCGTAGACACTTGTTAAATTTGCTGGGTTAAATGGAGGTTTGTTTTTACGACGATTAACAACATTGTGAAAAATAAACATTATATTTCTAAAATCCTCTTTATTTCTTACTCCAGCAGGATTTATTTTGGATAGGAATTGAACGGCGTGTTCCGAGCATTCGGGGCAAGGTAAAACCCTACATATTCTAAAAATAAAATTGAATAATGGTGGAAAGACTTGTTGAAACCTATTTGGAGTAATTTTTTCAGCGAGCGTATGAAAAAAAGACCATATTGGCGGACCCCATCTATTTGGTGACATTATTATAACTAAAGAAAGATAAAAAATATAAAGACTAAATGCACAATTAATGTAATGCCAAATTATAAAATAGAGGGTGATGTTAATTTTTATGAAGAATTATACAAGTCTCTAGATGAACCGGAAGACGAAACGGAAGTAAATGTTTGTTTAATTTCAAATAAGCCTCTGGAAGAAGATTGTATTACGCTTTCTTGCAATCACCGGTTTAATTATGATGCGATTTATAATGACATTTACAACCATAAGAAAAAGTATAATGCAATGGAAAGAAATGCCGTAAAAACAACGCAAATAAGATGTCCATATTGTAGAACAATTCAGAATAAATTATTGCCAGAAAAATGGGGTTATAAAAATGTGCATGGTGTTAATTTTTATGATGAGGAATCTGAAAACATGTCAAAACTTTTAATCCCTTCAAATTTTGCTCAAGGAAAATGTTGTTACAAGTATCCAGACGCACCAGAATCTCATCTTGGGTGTTATAATAAATATGTCAAACTGTTACAATCAGATAACAAGACTTATTGTTCAGCGCATTACCATCACGTTTTTAGTAAATTATATAAGGAAAAGAAACTAAAAGAAAAACAAGAAAAGGAGCAAAAGAAGGCAACCGCGTTACTGCAAAAGATAAAGGCACAAGAAGAAAAACAGAAGATGAAGAATGACAAGCAAAAGGCCAAGGAGGAAAAACAAAAGGAAAAAGACGAAGAAAAGTTGAAGAAGGCAGCCGAGAAGATGCACAAGAAAACTCAAAAGACACATAACGAGAATGTCATTATTTCATTGGCTTCGTCCTCGTCTCCACAATCTGGTTGCATTCAAATTCTTAAAACAGGAAATAATAAGGGAACTCAGTGTGGATGCAAGATTAGTCAAGACGGATTGTGTGGACGTCATTATAAGTTATTGCACCCAGTTTCACCGGATGAGCAAATATAGATGAACAAAAATTTATATATTTTGAATAATAATATAAAATTAATTTACTGTTAATTTTATATGGAGACTAAGGATGAGCTAATTACAAATATAAAAGAATGGATCAAAATGGACTCTGAAATAACTAAGCTACAACAAGAGATTAAAGAGAGAAAAAATAAAAAGAAGCAATTATCTGAAGCATTGATGACGGTTATGAAAAAGAACGAAATTGATTGTTTTGACATTAATGGTGGAAGTTTGGTATATAAACAGAATAAGATAAAGAAACCTATTAACGCCAAATCTCTGATCGCTACGTTGCAGACATATTTTGCATCAACTCCAACAAAGGCTGAGGAAGTCACTAAATTTATTCTAGACAATAGAGAAGAACAAATTAAGGAAACAATAAAGAGAAAGGTTGATAAATAAAAATAACCTCAGTTTATTCACTTTTTCTTAGGAAGAAATGTTGCAAAAGTTCTACACTATCTTCACGTCAGAAGCAATAAGTAAAACAATCATAATACAGTTTGAGAAAATTATCGTATATAAAATACAATGATTATAATATATAATGATTATAAAATATATTTAAAATGATATTCACAATAAATAATATAAATGAGTGACAACGAAAGTGATTGTGATTATAGTGAAAAAATAAATGAAATGTATGAACAAGAACGAGACGCGTTGAAATCGTATTTGGATATCATGGAATCTGCTGAACAATATACCCCCATTGAAGAAGTAGAAGAAAATCAACAAACTCAAATGTATGCACATTATCCTGGAGTTGACTCTTTGATAGATGACTTAGAATTTGAAACAAATAAGTATGAAAATGGAAATATTAACCTTTGCGTGTATTATATAAATCAAACAGGAAAAGCTCCCTTTTTGCAATATATTTTGAGAAAATATGATAAAACTCATGAAACAAAAAAAGATTTGACAACATTTCCAGGCTTTTATTATGAAAAAGGCTTGCCAATAGTAGGATATAACAATTATATATTGAATATAATTCGCGCATCATATAGAATAAAAACTGGAAATTATGAATATAAGGGATTTATAAATAATGGAAACCAATTTTATGTGTTTTATGATTTTAGCGATTGCATAATACGATGTCATGACTTGAATAGAGCAAATGATTTGTGGTTAGTGACAATGGATGAGATAATTAATCATAAAAGAGTTTGCAATTTCCCCATAGACGCAAAAGTAAGTAATTTTTTTTCTGATTTAAATAATTTGCATTTCACTTATTTGAAAGACGAGGATGATAATATTTATGAATGCCCAATTGTTGCATACACTGGAATGGATGCAACGAAAGTAGATTTTGTGTCTTGTTTTGGAGAACATCAATCTGTTCAAGGAGAACTTCCAGATCCGTATTACTATTTTACTGATTATCAGAAAGCATTTAAAGTTGGTGGATTTACAAAAAATGTAAACAATAAAACTGTTTTAAAAAATGCGCATAGTTTAAGAGAATGTCAGGGGGGCTTACTGCGGTTTGCTTTGTTTACCGGTTATGTAAAAATGCTATCAGAAAAGAAAAAGGACAAGGACAATGAATACGAACATTTGTATAACAGCGTTTATTTAAGTGATGATGACGGTCATCCAAAATGGGCTCTTAAGAAATATGAACAACAGTGTCAGTTGACGTGCCATTTTATAAATAAATCGGAATTAGAAGAAGAAGAATGGAATAGTGAAGGTAATTATTATATAATATAAATTTAATTGGTGCATATAAGTATTTAATTTTCTCAAATAATTATATGTCGGCTGGAAAAATAATAAGTATAATAGGATTTTCAATAATATTTCTTTACGCGATTATTCAAATACTTACATTCTATGGAATAGGATCAGATGCATATGGAACATACATAGGGTTTTATTTATTTTTATTACTGTCAATGGTTATATTACCAAATTCATATCAAACGTTGCATTAAAGTGAATTAGCTTCATCTCCATTTGAAACAACTATTGAAATTTGCTCGTCTGTTTTTTGTTCACTAATAATACTCTGTAATACTGACAACTCTATTTTATCCTTCAAGTTGTCAATAATTTCAGAATCCATTGGTTCGCGGTTATTTAAATTAAAGAATGTTCTTTTGAATTCTTTGACGAGAGTTTTGTTAGCTTTATTGATTTGTTTTTGTCTAGTTTCTTTTAATGTTTTATTTTTTGCAATTTCTATAACATTTTTTTCTCTATTTTCTTCATTGGACCACGGGTTTCTGTAATTTTCTGTAGATACAAGGACATCACAAATTTCCGGCTTAACAATTTTATCAAACGCATCATTGTGTTTAAATGATGTTTTAAATGCGGCAACAATTTTTTCAGGTATATTGGGACTCGTTTCCATTAAACGATCAAATTCTTCTTTTGACATTTTTAACATTTGGCCTGGAGGCATTCTCTCAGAAGGGTGTTTTGCAAGTTCAATTTTGACGTTTCTATAGAATTTGTCCCACGCAATACCACTTACGCGATGCGCTTCGTTCAATTGCGTAATCTTTAAGAATTGTTGAATAGTAGAAATAATTCCTCCTAAAATGTTGAATCCTCCAACAACCATTGCAAAATAGTTTTGATAGTCTTCGGGGACGCGATTTTGAGCAAAGTTTGCGGTTCCGGTAAGAGTTGATATAACAATAACCGGTATAGTATACCAAGCATTTAGGTTTGAAAATAGGGAATTTGATTTTGAGTGAAGCCACCTATAACACATGGCTTTATCAGCCCATTCAATAAGAATTTGTTCGTGTTCGGTAGTCCATTCAACGTCTTTGCCGTTAATTGAGTTTATATTTATTTGTTCGTCAATATATACATCTTCTTCATTCTCCATAAAATATTATGATAAATTAATTTTATCATAATATTTTATGGATATGGATAAACGTATAAACAACCTTAAAACTGATTTTACAAAAGTAATAGACTTGAAAAATGAAAATGTTAAGATGTTTGAAACTTTGGAGGGAAAAATAGATCAGCTTAAGATTATCTATTCTGAATTTATTAAGTCAAATAAACAAAATTTGTTTATTTTTGGATTAGACTCATTCCACTTTCAAGGAAAATTAATAGACATAGAATACGACGATATGATGCGCATGTATTCTGCTATAACAAATCGCATGTATTGCGAATATTTTAAGCTTTACAAAATTATAGTGGATTATGTAACTGAAAATATAACAGATGATAGAAAAATTGTAGATTTAATTAATGTTAATAAAAGCAGTTACCCAGTTTACAAAGATTTAGAACCATTTAAACAATATGACTTTGAAATAATTCAAAGCGTACACGAAACAATAATTACATTATTAACAGCAATACACAATTACTTCTTAAATAAAGAACACGATTTGAAGCAACATCAAATTAAGAATGCAACTGGATTAAATATAGACAACTTTATACACACTTTTAATTACAACAACGTCGTTTTAAGAGAGAAATTAACATTGTTTGTTACATACATAGAGTTTTTTCATAAGTTGCACACAAAGTATTTTACTAGATTCACGACAAAAATGCAGTTATTTACAAGTCAAATATTGCATGATATTAAATTTGAAGATTCAAGTGAGATGCACAAAATGAAAAGACAAACCATGATAGAAATGCTGGCGAATGAAAATGTAAACACTGAAATATTGCACGATTTAAAAAGGAGTGTGAGCGAGTCGTCGTCTACGCCTAAATCTATGTCATTTTCTTCATCCTCTTCAGAAGATGTTCCATTATTAAGTGACCCACACAAGAAAGAAAATACACAAGAGGGGATATTTTTGAATATTGATGAGTCACCTAATGTGCTTGAACATGTTGAACCTGAAAAAGAACCTCCAACGGTAATAGTTGCAGCTAAACAAGATGGAGACGATATGTCTATATTAACGACTGAAACAGAAACAAAGTCAGAAACTCCAGCAACTGAAGCAAAACCAAAAAGAAAATACACACCAAGAAAAAAGAAAAATGAGCTTTAGTATAGGATCTTTAAATTGTTTTCATATATATTTAAAAAATTGAACTAAAGTTAAAACAATATTATAATGTAACCAATCAAGATGGAGCGCAGAATTAATAAGCGACTAGACGGATATATTACCACATTTAAGGACAGCATTCGTGACAAGGCCACCGCTTTGGGGATCACACAGAATGAACAAATGAGCTTTCTTCTACAACACGTATATGATTATGATAGATTTGCATTGTCCAAAGAAGATTTTATGAAGAGAAAACGCGTAAAAAATGTTGTTCCATTTTGCGATCGTTGTTGTGCAAAGCGTGCAAATGGTGAACAATGCACTAGGAGAAAGAAGGAAGAGGACGAATATTGCGGAACTCATATGAAGGGAACGCCACACGGCATTGTTGATTTGCAAGAGGGAAATAAACAGGCTACCCAAAAGATAGAGGTTTGGGCGCAGGATATTCAAGGAATTATTTATTACATTGATAAGAACATGAACGTTTATCAGGCTGAGGACATTGTTGGTAACAAATCAAATCCTAAGATTATTGCAAAGTACGTTAAGACTGGGGAGTCTTATACTATTCCTGAGTTTGGAATTTAGAAAATTAAAACAGATAATTAATTTGTTAAAAAATAATATATTTTAACAAATTATATGGCAACAAATAATTCTAAACGGGTAGAATATGCGAATAAGTTTTCCCAAAAAATGTTTGACATTGTAAAAAATGTTGGAAAAAATGATATGGATGCGCCTAGTAAGGTTGGAGAAATTATTAAAACATTGAATGATGATGGGATTGATGGAAGCGACGCAGATTTTGATATAAAAGAATTTGAGTCATATAATAAATTGTTGGCGGTTTTACACGCGTCTTTAGCTGGAGGTTTTGCTTATTATTTCAATAATATAAACAATAAATATGGAGTAGACAGCAAAAAAAGTATAGATACGACATATAGAGAACACACCAATAATTTTGACATTGATTTGACCACAAAAGGAGTTACAACATCTTGGGTAAGTACCGAAGCCTCATATACTCCAAATGTTAAAACAGTTGAACAATTAGTTGTTCTTTTTTTTGCTATAACTTCAGGGTTTCATGCGTATTATGCGTCAAACGTGAACGGAAACTATGAAAAAATGATAAAAAATGGAAACAATTGGGTGAGATGGGTTGAATACTCCATAACGTCAACACTAATGCTTTATATAATTGCTATTTTAAGCGGAGTAAAAGATGAAGGAGTGTATAGTTCAATATTTTCTATAAATATTGCAATGATTTACGCTGGACAACTTGTTGAAGAGCATGCCGATGACGAAATTGAGTTTATGGGAAAGATTGTGCCAAAATGGACAATACCAATGACGCTTGGATTTGTATTATTGCTCACAGAATTTAGAGTAATTATTAATGATTTCAATAAAAATCTATCTAATGTAAATGATGCTATGTTAAAGTTTGAAAAATATAAAGATTCTGAAAATGCGGAAGAAAAAGAAAAATACAAGATTTATTTACAATTTGAAGATAAATTGAGGTTACCGTCCTGGTTAAATTATACTGTATATGGTTTGTTTGCTTTTTTTTCTTCGTTTGGATTTATTTCCTTATATGGAGTTGCTACAAAACAACCCTATGAAAAAACTGAAAAAACCTATTTGTTGTTCTCGTTATTGTCAAAAGCATTTTTAGGTGGTATTGTTGCTTATGGTTTGGGCGAACGCAACAGAGCTGAACCAGAAAAATCAGCTCAACCAAAAACTTCTATTTTAAATATAAACAGTTTATCAAGCGTAAAAAATAAAATGTCAAAAATGTTGCAGTCTTTGAAAAATTATCAAAATAATTAGTTAAACCTTTTATCTTTATAATAAATTCTAAAAATAAAAATATAAACATTTTTATATTTTTATTACATTAATGGATGAGTCCCAAACAACTACTGGAATAGAAGGAATAGATGAAATTAGCAAAAAAATACTGATTTCAACTGGAATACTAGTCAATAGTAAGGATTATCCAGATGAAATACTTATTTTGCGAGATATGCTGATAAATAATGAGATTTACGTTTCTCTCAAAAATGATATTATAGAGTTAAAAAAGACTCTGAGTTCTTCTTCATTAACAAGTTTACAAAAAGGCGCAGACAAAAATCAAAAATGGCCTCTTTTAAATTTAGTTAGGCAAATTCTTAATGTTTATGGTTATAAAATGATTCCTATTAGAAAATGCGACGGCTACACTTTAGATGGAATTAAAAAATTTAAAAGATATTTTCAAGTTGTTAAAAAAAATGAAGCCAGTCAAAGTAAAAACATTAATAATTTAATTAATATAAAAATAATAGTTTAGTAAAGTAAATGGTTAGACTCCTTAGAACTTTAACAACGTGCGCAATGCTGCAAAGCGCAAGTATGTTTAGACACTTGTCTAGATATTCAAGCTCACGTTCAAAGAAGTTTTGTTATAACATGAAAAAGGATTCTGGAGATTTGAAGGCGTTGTCCGTTTTTTATAAGCCCAAGTCTTCAAATCAAGAACATTATGTTAAATGTTTGACTGATCCGAGTATTAAAATATTATTTGCAGTTGGGCCTGCCGGAACAGGAAAGACCATGTTAGCATGCAATCAAGCTATTAAAGACCTTAAAAGTGGAATAGTTGATAAAATTGTTTTAACGCGTCCAGTTGTTCCAGTGGAAGAAGAAGAAATAGGATTTCTTCCTGGAAATATTAATAAGAAAATGGACCCATGGACAAGGCCAATTTTTGATATATTTAATGAATTTTATCAGAAAAGAGACATTGACGCAATGTTGTACAATAACATTATTGAAATATCTCCTCTTGCATTTATGAGAGGGAGAACTTTTAAAAATGCCTTTATTATTGCAGATGAAATGCAGAACAGTTCTCCAAATCAAATGTTAATGCTTACAACTAGAATTGGCGAAGGCAGTAAGATGATAATTACTGGAGATTTGAAACAATCTGATAGAGGAATGGATAGCGGCTTGTCGGATTTTATAAAAAAGTATAAAATTTACAACAATTTTTTAATAAAAAATAACTCGGAAACAAATTTTGGTATTAAGATTGTTGAATTAAATAACAATGACATTGAGCGAAGCAAGGTGATTATAAGGTTATTGGACATATACGATTTTAAAGAACCTTCGTTTTCAAAAAATGAAGTAATTCCAGAATTCATCAAAAATTCAGAAACAAACTTTCCAAAAAATTGTGTTGAAAACGAAATAAAAAACGAAATAAAAAACGAAATAAAAAACGAAGTAAAAAAAGAGAATGATAAAAATATAACAAAGTCAAAAAACGTTACTGAAATTATTGTTACTGACAACGACGCCGCATTAATTCCTCTTTATCACTCATCAACCAATTATAAATCTTTAAATAAGTGGGACAATAAATGGGATTATTGAGTTTATTTTTGACTTTATATATTAAGAAAATAACAACTTATCTACAGTAGTTCTAACGCAAAAAAGTCTATGTAAAATGATTCCTAAAATAAATAAACAAACTGCTGTATATATAAAAGACCAATTAAAAAAATATGATAAAATAATAGCACCAATCAACGTCATGACAACGTCCGCAACTGCTACGCCAAATAATCTATATGAATGAACACCTTTTCCAGGTTTGCCAAGAGCATTCTTATATTTACATAAATCAACCATTTATATAATAATGTAAAATTATTTTATTCGTTATATAAAATATGGATGAATCAACAAAAATTTTTTTATCTGAAATTAAAGATAATGTTTTAATTACTGAAAATATAAATAAAATTAATAAAATATATGATAATTTTAAAACTTATGATGGTAACAATTTAACGATTGATGTTGTGAGGGAAATATTTAATAAAATAAATCAAGAGTTTTACAATGGGAAGTTTTATAGTTATTTAGAAGCGGCTCCAAAAAGAAGCAGTAAATTAAATTTTCGTGATAATAAAAAACCATGCAAAGATGCGACAGCAATATTTGAAGTGACAGAATATTATTTTTGGCACAAGCAATATTATAAGGGTCATAGTTTTGGTTTTAATGTTGCATTAACATGTTTAAATTCAATTTTAGAAGAAAAAATTTATTATTCTGGTGGATATATTACTAAAAGTAAGGTGATATTTATTATTTTAATGTTGTTGCATGAATCCATACATATAATAGAATTTAAAGATAGTTATTTAACTAAGGCGTGGGCTTCACATAGGGTTTTATTTTATAAATTAGGTTTTAAACATTTTAATATAATATCTAGATTATCTGAATTTATTGAAGATGACTCTTTGTTAAATTTTGAAGACGACGAACGCTTTGAAAATATAGAAAAATTATTTTTAAATAATAGTAACGCGTTTAACGCGTCAGATGGTGTGCCACTATTGAACGATCATTCACACTATATAGATGATGCAGGAAATGAGAAACCTTTGGGTTATGTTGTTCACAAAAAGTTTAAGGATGATGCGTCTGGAAAGCTTCTATTTGTTGAAGATTTTGCTCCATCGCAAATAAAAACCGAAGAGACTCAGATTCAACGTCAGAGTCAGTCCGAACCATTGTCAAACGACTCCGGTGTTGGAGAGCTTTTGGGAGAAACATTAACGTTTAAAAATGTTAAAGTTGGTGGAAGAATGCGTGTGTTAACACAAAAAACAAAACGTAGAAAAAAATCAAAAAAAATAATAAAGAGAAGAAAAACAATTAAAAGAAATAATAAAAAATAGCTGCATTGTTATAGGCTAAATTTTGTAAACTCTGCCGAAGGCAGAACGGTTTTGCTATACTTTTAAAAAGTATAACAAAAAAAAAGATGTATGTGTAAAAAAAAATTGAAAAGTTTTTTGGTTGAAAAAGAATTTACCAAAGAATAGTAAAAATGATGACGTCAAGTTTGAATGAAGGTTTGTTGCGTATGATGGAGGATGTGCGGTTTCAAGCGGTGAAAGAGTGCGCAAGAAAGTATGGATTCAATGAAGAGGAAGCAATAAAAAGTCTAGGGATGCTAAGTCTTTCGGATGGGGCGAAGAAGAAAGAACCCAAAATCAAAACCAAAACGGATAAACATGCGAAACCATTGGTACCATTCCCATTCAAGGGATCACTTGAAGAAGGTTGCTGCAGTGGTCTGAAACAAAACCACGGGCTACTGACCCAATGCCAAACAAGGTGCGATTCAGAATATTGCAAAGGTTGCCAGAAACAATGCGATAAAAACGCATCCGGCAAACCAGACTGTGGATCAGTAAAAGACCGCATGGCAGCCTACACGACTGGCTCAGAGTTTCGTGACCCCAAGGGACGGGCTCCCATTGCGTATGCCAAGGTTTTGCAAAAGTTAAAGTTGACGAGAGAACAAGTTGAAGGCGAAGCAGCCAAGTTCAATATTGTGCTAGAAGACTCAGACTTTGCGGCACCAGAAAGCAAACGTGGACGTCCCAAGAAGGCAGTTTCTGACACGGATAGCGAGACCTCTGGTGAACCCAAGAAGCGCGGCAGACCTAAGAAGACTGAGAAGCCCGTTGAGGTATCATCCACTGAGGATCTGTTTGCAAGTTTGATTTCGGAAGTAAAAGCCGCATCTCCAAGACCTGAACCGAAGGAAGACCCCAAGTTGAACAAGAAGGAACAAAAGGAGGCCGAGAAGAAGGCAGCCAAGGACAAGAAGGAACAAGAAAAGAAGGCGGCCAAGGAGGAGAAGGCTCAATCCAAGAAGGATTCCAAGAAGGAGGCGCCTGCGACCATTGCAGCTCCAGTTGCAGAGGACAAAAGCGAAGCAGAGGACGAAAACGAAGCAGAAGAGGAGGTTGTGTTGAGCGTGAAGAAGTTTGTGTTCCAAGGCAAGACTTATCTGAGAACCTCAGACAATGTTCTCTACGATGCAGAAACTCAGGACGAGGTGGGCGTTTTCAACGAGGCGCAGCAGAAGATTGAGGAGTGCGAGTTGGAGTCGGAGTCAGAGGATGAGGACGAAGAGTAGTTCCACCTTTCAAAAAGGTGGAGCCAAATAAATAAAAAAGAAAATAAAAATTAGATAGTTTGTGTTTGCATTTGAATTGTAACCTGTAATTAATAAACCCTTTTTTATTGCGTATTTTTTGTCACTCATTTCTGAGATTGTCACTCATTTCTGGTTTCCCATATATGGATGATTAATTTGGCTATACCTTTCCCAAAGGTAGATTTGTCACTCATTTCTGATTTTCCCATATATATGGGTTTTATAGTTCCGTTGGATATTGTTGAAATAGTTCCGTTGAGTCCAACCTTTTGCTGAAGGCAACGTTGTTATGGTTTTATATAGTAGAGTGTATAGGTTAATTTGGCTGTAAGGTTGAAAAAAATTTGGGGTGAATAAAAAAAGTGAGGTCCGAAAAAAAAATTGAAATGCTTTTGGGGAATAAATTGTATGGTATCAAACATCCCCAACCAAGTATTTAATACAATGAGCGCCATGACTATTACTGTGAATAAACGTGTGAGTGTCGGCATGAAGGAGCTGGCCAAGGAGGTCAGCAAGCAGACCATCGCAACCTGTGCTGAGAAGTATGGGTTTGCGGCTGCTGAGATGCTGGATTTTATTGAGAGAGAATTTGAACTGAAGGGCGCCTCAAAGGCCAAGAAGTTGGCGAGCGATTCCGACGGCGAGGGCGCTCCCAAGAAGAAGGGTGGTCGTCCCAAGATGACCGAGGAGGAGAAGGCCGAGGCGGCCGAGAAGCGCAAGGAAGCCAAGAAGCAAGCCAAGATCGCGGAACGCGAGCAAAAGAAGGCCGAGAAGCTAGCTGCTGTGGAGCTCGCCAAGGAGGAGAAGAAGCAGGAGCGTGAGGCCGCCAAGGCCAAGAAGACCGAGGAAAAGGCCGCCGAGAAGCTTGCTCTGAAGGAGAAGAAGGCCGCTGAGAAGCTGGCTGCAAAGGAGGCCAAGAAAGCTTCTGGTTCCGAGTCTGCTGACGAGATGTCTTCTCTCTCTGGCGCCGAGTCGGATGACAATGAGAGTGTCAAGTCCACGGCCAAGGAGAAGGAGGTTGTGATTGTTGCAACCCCTGAGACGATTATTGAGAAGAAGACGACAAAGTCCAAGGCCAAGAAGGAGACCAAGGTTGTGGAGCCTGTTGCGGAGGTCAAGGAGGAGCCTGTTGCGGAGGTCAAGGAGGAGCCTGTTGCGGAGGAGCCTGTTGCGGAGGTCAAGGTTGAAGTGAAGCCAAAGGCCAAGAAGACCAAGAAGGTCAAGGTGGAGGAGTAAACAAAAAAACAAAAAATAAAAATTAGAGTAGCGTAGCGTAGTTAAAAACTGTAAACCTAAAAAACCCTTTTTTATTCAATGTTTTTCCCCAGGTAAATTTGTTACTCATTTCTCGTTTTGTCACTCATTTCTGGTTTTCCCATATAATACGTTAAATGGGGGATGCAAAATCCCGGCACAAAAGGCGCACCAATAAGGCGCTCTATGTAGGGATGAAATGTTTAATGTCAATGAGGCAACAAAGGTAGGGTGCCAGGGTGCGAAAATATATATTATCCAAAAGTGAACTTAAAGAAATCGGCGAAAAACAAGGACCCAAAAGTGATTCCAAAAATCAAAAATGGACAAAAAAAATGTCCAATTTTCAAAACCCAAATGATTTTATGAAAAAGGTCTTTAAATTTCCGCCTTCAGATCATAATGGTCTAAATTACAAAAATAATCATTAAAGATTTGTTACGATAAATTTTAACATTTTTTGCGAAATAATTTAGAGCTAATTTTCTGTTTCCAATATATGGAAACATTTGGAAACAAAAGTTTAGCAAAAACTAGCTACAAGTTTTATTGTGAAACATGTGACTATGGAACGTGTAAAAAATGTAATTTTGATGTTCATTGTTGTAGCATAAAACACAAAAACAACGTTTCGGAAACAAATGGAAACGTTTTGCTAGCCAAAACTTGCAATACAAAAAATGTCTGTAATATTTGTGAAAAAAATTTCACAAATCGTTCCGGATTATGGAAACATAAAAAGAAGTGCAAAAATGAAGAATCAAATGATATTTCAGATATATTCTCAGATAAAAATATTATTTTGGAAATACTAAAAAGTAACAAGGAATTTAAAGATATTATTATTGAACAGGGCAAAAACATGTTAGAAATGGCAAATAAGATTGGGTCAAATAATTGCAATAATACCAATACCAATACGAATAGCAATAATAACACTCATTTTAATCTACAATTTTTCTTGAATGAGACATGTAAGGATGCGCTCAACTTGACAGATTTTGTAGAACAATTCAAACTGCAACTAAGCGATTTGGATATGGTTGGCAGAGTTGGCTATACAGAAGGTATGAGTAAATTATTCATTAAAAATCTTAATGAATTGGATGTTCATAAACGTCCAATACATTGTAGTGATTTGAAGAGAGAAACTTTGTATGTGAAGGATAAGGATACTTGGGAAAAGGAAAATTCTGAAAATGTTAAATTGAAACAAGCTATAAAAAAGGTTGAACATAAAAATATAAAACAAATACCTCAATGGAAAGAAGAAAATCCAACAGCAGATGACACAGAGACCAAAAAGCACATGGAATATCAGAATATATTATTAGAAGTTATGGGTGGTTCCACAATGGAAGATGATAATAAAAAACATGAGAAAATAATAAAGAATATTGCAAAGGAAGTTGCGATAGAAAAGACTAAAACATGAATAACTTTTTCTCTCTTGGTATAATTCACCAAAAGACAAAAAGTATGGTGAACTTCATAGCAACCTTCACAAAGAGTCCTCTTTACAGGATTATAAAAAAGGTTTTTAATTAATTACATTTTTAAAAGAATAACAAAGACTATTGAAGAATTTCATTACTTATTTCTCTCTTGGTCTCCTGAACAAGATGGATATATTTGTCCAAAGAAGGACTAGGAACCTTTTCAGATTCAGGTTCGCAGACTTGAAACGTGGTCATGTGGAACCGGAAGACGTGAACCGTTTTCTGTTGACCAATGCGATGACACCTAGCAATCGCCTGCTCCTCAACTGCAGGGTTCCAATTAGGGCTGACGAAATAGACCTCACAATAATCGGCTTGCAAGTTAAGCCCTTCACAACCGGTCTGGATCTGCAAGACAAGGAACTCGTGACAAGCCTGCAACGTTTTACTGCGAGTCCGTGTTCGGCCATCAAATGACGCAACATTTTGGACACCCTTCTCTCGTAGTCTGGAAACAATAGTGTCAATCTCTTCGCGAAAATGACAAAAGACCAATTTCCCATTCCCATTTCCTTGTCTAGAGAGAAGGGTGTGAATGACTGCATCCAATTTGCTTGAGCATTTCAGTGCAGTGGAATGGTTATGCTCACGAGGAACCAAGCGACTATCAACAAGGTCGGCCATTTTATCCTTGAGCATGGAAGGCAGAATGCATGCTTGTCTGGCTTGAATATAGAGGCGAAGCCTGTCCATAGCAGAGGCATAAAGGATTGCGTTGTGGATATCTTCAGAGAGAAGTCTCTCAGATTCAGTCTTCCAAGCGACGTTGTTGCAACCGAGAAGAAGGTCGGGCAATTGAATACCGACTTGCGCTTTGGTTCTGCGCAACATGTGATTTTCAAGGAGTTCCTTCATGTTTTCCGCACAATAACTGGCGGGCAAACCAACGACAGAGCATAAATTGAGGAAATCTTTGCGCTTGTTTTGGATGGGAGTGCCTGAGATGAGCCATTTGATAGGCGAGGCCAAAATCTTTGCTCCCATATACCGGCTATTTTTATTGCGCAAGTGGTGTGCTTCGTCAAAGATGACCCTGTTCCACTTGACTTGGTGCAACAAACTCTTGGTATCCAAGTCTTTTGTACTTATAGCAATGGTGGCATAGCTGGTAATGACAATGGGTGCCTTTTCCAAGTGTTCCAGAGTGATGATTTTTTTTGCAGGGCCATAAAACACAAGCGGTTTATGACCGGTGGTGCGGAAGATTTCGTGCACCCACTGTTGGATGAGCATGTTGGGTAGGACAATGAGCGTCCTAAATTTGAAATTTGAGATGAGTATACCAATTGTGGTGATGGTTTTACCGAGACCCATTTCGTCTGCAATGAAACCGCCGCGACATTTGAGGTCATTGCGCGTTTCATTGTGAAGGGCCCATTTGACACCATCAAATTGGTGCTGTTTATATTGAATACCGGATTTCTGTATAAACCATCGGAATTTATCCATGTTGAACTTGAAGTTGAAGTTGAAGTTGAACTTGAAGTTGAAGTTGCTCTGAGAGATAATGATAAGTTATTCAAAAAAAAATACGTCAATTTTTTTTTGGGTGATAGGTTTTTTGGCTGATGAAAAAAAAATTGAAATACTTTTGCATAAATTACCTTTCATTATCCAACATCGGAAAGCAAACATCAAGTTTCAAATCAGTTCAGTTATTAAAATGTCGCGCCGCAATACCAACGTTGTCCGCAAGCCTTGCTGCAAGGTGTGCAAGGATTCTGGCAAGTCCGAGTCTGAGTATAGCAGCCATTGGCCCAAGGACTCCGACGGCAAGACTGTGTGCCCCACGCTTCTTGCTCAGGACTGCCGCTACTGTGGTGATGCTGGTCACACGGTCAAGTATTGCAAGGTCCTTGAACGGGACAACGCGATGAGGGCTAAGCGCGAGAGGCAAGTTGAGCGCGTCCAGAAGCACGTGGAGTCCAAGAAGCCCGCCGCGCCGGTCGCACCTGCTGTCACTGGCCGGTTTGCTCTCCTCATGGACGATGACTCGGATGAGTCGCCTAGGCGCACTGAAAAAAAGGCACCAGCGAAGGAGGAGTTCCCTGCTCTTGGCGGATCCTGGGCCAGACGTCCTACTGCAGCAGCGCTGGTGGCCAACGTTTCCTTCGTGGAGATGGCTGTCAAGTCCAAGGAGGTTGCACTGTCCGAGAAGAAGACTCGCAATGAGGAGGAGCGTCTTGGAAGGGCCATCGCTACAGGCATGGTGATCATTGAGCGTGGCAGCCAAGGGGTCGTGATGACGGCTCCTCCCAAGACTGCCGCACAGATTGCCAGGGAGAAGTTCAATTCGGACTGCTTCAATGGTCGCAATGGTCTGGGTTGGGCGGACGTTGAAGACAGCGACGACGAGGACGACGGTGTGCAGTATCAGGAGGATGCATGGTAAGTAAAAGTAGAGAAAAAAATAAAAACCATAAAAAAACAAAAACTTTGGACCCCAACTCCAAAGTTTTTTCATGAGTTTACCACATAGCAAAAAAAATTGAAATACTTTTCGTCCAGTTTACTTATAGGACCAAAACCTGAGAAACTTGAAGCCTAAAAGGATGTCAACGCTACCTACCACCCTATGGGGTGCTGTTAACCGTGCCAAGCTGGAGCTCAGAAAGTTCCACTTGGAGGAAAACCCAAAGAAAAAAGAGCAACAGAAGCTGAAGGCGATTGCGGCCACGGAGAACGCAGACAAGGTCGTGGGGCCAGGGCCATTCAAGTACATGTCCACAAGACAAAACTGGCGCAACGAAGTCCTCTACCTGAACTACTACGAGGACGACCCACGCGTTGGGCGTTACTGGGAGGACGACAAGGTGCAGTGGAGTCTAGACGTCATTCCCGAGTGGGCAACAAACCGTGACCTCAAAGTCCAGGAGCCCAAGTATGGAGACAAGTTTGTTCTCCGTGGCAAGGAGTTTGTCTACGCAGTAAGGCCGGAGCATCAAGACCGTTAAAAAATAAAAATAGTTTGTATTTTCAACTTTTAAATGTAACCTACTAAATAACCCTTTTTTAACATGTTTGGCTCTACCTTTCCCAAAGAAAAATTTGTTACTCATTTCTCGTTTTGTCACTCATTTCTGGCTTTTTACGGAATAGGTCCAATTGGACGCTATATGGAGAATAGAAATGGGGATAGATGAGGGGATTAACAATTGATTGCCTGTTAAACGCTAAATTGGCGGGGTTGCAGGGTCTTACGACAGTGCAGCAACAGTTATCCGCTCTGAACGTACTCCCCATTCTCATAATAATTATAAGTCGGAATATACCCAACATTCGCGTCATTCTTCTTACCAAAAATTTCCACTCTGCATTTCGGCCACGTTTTTGAAGCTGCTATAGCATCTTCTTTTGATAAATAAACAACCATATCTTCCCACTCCAATCCTTTCAACAATACATATACAAAGTTTTCAGTCATTTTTATATATTTCAGCCCATTCTTTTTAAATTGAAATACTTTTTCTCTCTTCAAATCATTTCCCAAGAACAAAAATACAACCAAATCTTCTGTAAACCTCATTGAAACTTGTGCAACAACCAGTCTGTAAAAATGAAATAAGATTTTTATAAATTATTAGGAGGGTCTGGAAATCCTTCAAATTTCTGATGACCTTGGTTCCCTACTAAAAAAATTGATCTAGATTTTTGTTAAGTTTTTAGATGCAGATTAATATAAAGAAACCATCATGGACGAACCCAAGACAAGACGAGAGAAAAAAGGCCGCGACAAGACAAAAACCAATACGGTATATTCGGCAAAGCATGTCCGAGAGCAGGAGCGACTGCAAACTATTAGACAAGATAAAAAACAAATAAAAAACAAATAAAAAACAAATAAAACCCCAGTCAAAAAAAATTGAAATTTTTTCTCTCATTCTTAGAAATATAAAAAAGAAATCAAAGTCCATAATGGCAGAATACGCTTCAACTCACGATATTAATATGTCCAACGCTGTGGAACAAATGACAGAAAAAGGTCAGGACTATGTCTGCCAAGGAACTGGCGCCGACCCAATCACTGGAGAAAAATTTCAATGGACAATGTTAAACGACGGGCATGGTTCCAACGCCTGCATCAATTTCATTCGTTCCATCCCACAAGAAAGAAAGGACGAGCTTATTAGCAACCCAACTCCAATTGAAGCACTCGCGGAATACATAGACTATACTGCAGGCATTCAACCGTGGCAATCATCGGGCGCAACCGGTGTCATTGTGAAGTGTTTCAAAGACAGAGTGGAGTGCATTTCCTCGGGTGATTCTCAGTTCCTCGTCTTCAAGAACGGTGAGCTCATCTACACAAGCAAGGAGCACAACTGTCAAAACGAGGCTGAACGCCAACGAATGACTGATATGGGATACAGCTTTATTACATCTTCAAACATCAAACTTATTTCGGAAACGATTCTTGTTCCTGTTGAATCGGGTTATGTAAAATTCACAGATAGGTCGCATCTCGCATGCACTCAAGCGCTCGGTCACAATTCAAAGACCGGGTACTTGCCAGAGACATACGCATTTCCACTTAACCCAGGAGACACATACAGAGTCGTCTTGGGAAGCGATGGTCTCTATGACATGACTATGATAGACAACGCTCGGGACGTACAGGATTTGCTCACAAAGACGAGTCAGGAGATTTGCGACAAAACTGTGAGACGATGGCTGCAAGAATGGGAAGCGCATTTGCCCAACAAAGAGCCGCAAAAATTCAAATACGCGCGACATGATTGCGACGATGTTTCAGTCGCGGTTATAGATATTGTACCGCTTTTACCAGTGTAAAAAAATTATCACACTGAAGTTATAAAATAAAAAATGTACTTTTTGTAATTAATGTATTTTTTTTTCAAAATGCAACTTGAACAACCCATTCCCCTATAGAAACTGGAACAGCATTTTCATTGTCTTGCAATGAAGACATCTGACTAGCAGGATAAATCCATGCAAACTTTACAACAGCGCCTTCTACACACTTCACAAAAATCTCAAAACTGTCTCCTCCAAATTGCCGTTTTGAAAGCGTCCAAGCTCTGCCACTTTCGTCATAAAAGCCGGCAGAATTCGCAATATTCAAAGAGTCAAGTTTATCAATGCAACTCTCTGCAAACTTTACGTCAGGGTCAGGTTTAACACAACGCCTTTGACGGCTTTTAACATAATTACTTTTAACATAATTAATATATTCGGCTCTCATAATTGCTCTAGGCATAATTAAAATTAATTGTCTTGACATGAAAAACTTTTGTAAAAGCGTTTCAATTTTTTCCTAAACCCAACTATCTATCACTCTCTTCACGAGAAATCCTAAGGGAGCAGCGTAAAGGTTTTACTTGCTCGGCAATAACAACATCTGGATTAACTTCAACGACGACGGCCGGCTCAACGTCTTTTTCACGGACAAGCGCTTGAATGGCTATTCCGTGGCGAGTCCTAGAAAGCCATGTGATTGAAAATGTTGGTGCGCCCAAAGGCTGCCATCCTTCTTCTAAAAGCTCATTGACAGCATATTCAAATTCTTCCATGTTTTTTTCAAAGTTTAAATCGCTTTTTTTGTCAGTATTAATTGGGAAAAACTCCTCATAAAACTCCCACTTGGTATAAACCGTGTAGTATTCTAGGATTTTGGACATCTTAATATTGGTAATGTTTTTACCCAAAACAAAACCTTGTAAAAGTATTTCAATTTTATTACGACAAAATGAAAATAAAATGAAAACAAAATGAAAATAATTAAAATAATAACTAAGGTTATAAATAAATTAAACAAAATGCCCAAAAAAGTAAGATTTAATAGAGAAAATATTCATTTAATCCAACCTACAAAAGAATATGCTGAATGTGAATTATGGTGGTCAATGGAAGACCAAATTGAAGCTCGAAAAAGTTGTTTTAGGGAAATAGAAAGAATTATGTTAATTCACGGAAAAAATATGACATTATCAGTTGCATTAAAACTATTATATCAACCAAATAATATAGAGGAAAACTTCCGGTACTAGGAAAAAGTCCCACATATAAAATAGGAGGGGTCATAGGGGAACCTAGGTTCCCTATACAAAAAATTTGACGTGATAATATACTCTCACTACTCCAAAAAAAAATTGACCAAAAATTTTTGAAAACTTTTCAGTGTATCAAACTCAAACCGAGACCAAGTTTTCAAAGCAATCAATTATATAGAAAATGTCGTGCAATAATACATCTTGCAACGGGTGCTTCCACAACCAGCTGGCGCACATGGAGCAGGGTGGCTGCCTCTTTGAAGAGGACGTCTGGGAGACTGACTCAGAGACAAGCGAAGCGGATGCAAGCGAAGCGGATGCAAGCGACTCGTATGAAAGCTTCCTTGAGCGCGAGGTCGCCAAGATCCAGACTGCGGCTCTTGGAGAGGGAGTTGACTTTTCCGATGACGAGTCCGAGTTCTCCCCTGAAGAACCCAAGAAGGAAGAGAAGCCGCCGCTCTTTAAGGCGCCCATTGAACTCGGCGAGTGCCCCATCTGCTACGAGGAGCTCAAGATGATTGACTTCACGGTCACCAAGTGCGGACACACGTTCCACTCATCGTGCGTCTTCCAGGCCTTGGCAAACAACCTAGACTGCCCCATGTGTAGGTGCCAACTTCTTGTGGTCCAAGAAGACGAGGACCAAGAAGACGAGGACCAAGAAGACGAGGACCAAGAAGACGAGGACCAAGAAGACGAAGACACCGAAGAAGAGGACTTGAGGCCGACGATGGAGCAGCTGGCCACCAAGCTCCAGAACATGGGCTACACGCCGGTGGATTTCCTTACGCTGTTCATGGGAGACATCTTGAAGCGCCAAGACGCGACTCGCCAGACCGAAGAGTTCCTGGAAATCTTCAACGAGAAGATTGACGACATCGTGGACGGTAAGATCACCATGGCCCACGTGGACCAGCGCAGCTACGCCCAAGTTGCGGGAGCTCCAATCCAACTCAAGGATTTGGAGCGAATCATCCTTCAATCGGCAGAGCGAGCGGCACAGCAAGCTGTGTGAAAAATAAAATAGAAAAAAATAAAAGAAAAATAAAAGAAAAATAAAAGAAAAATAAAAGAAAAATAGTAGAGTAGTAGTGTTAACCCTTTATTGTAACCTAAAAAACCCTTTTTTTTATTCAAACACGCAAGTGAAAATTTGTTAAGAATAAAGAGATTTTTATTTATTACCAACATAATTGGAAATAAATATAATACGAATTACTAGGAGGATTTGATATTTTAAGCACGACGCCTCACAAAAGCGCAATAACTGCCAATTATTTCAAGGCTCTTTGTGCCGGTAAACAAGTACCCACCACTGGTTGGTGCACCGTGTATACTAAAAAGGCTAATAAGACAAGATAACATCAGTATTAATATCTCTGCGTCCACTGATAAAGTATTGTAATAAAGACAACCATTTAGAATGCCCAACAACTAATTCCCATTTGCAGTTAATCAATACAATAAATCCAAATATAAATAACAATAAACGAGTTTCTTTATTGATAGCAGGTCTAATTTCAGCCAAAGGGTTAAATAAATACAAAGACAATAAAGCCATGGATACAAGGAAAATAAATTCAAAGTATTCTTTCCACGCGGAAAGCCTTAAAGAAAGTTCATTCTCGCCCTTATTTTTTCTGACGAGAATGAAGTGCCAAACTCCGCAAACAACGAATAATATTTTGCTTAAAAATACACATAGAATAAAGTTATTGTAATAGTTCATTATAGAATAAGTGTATAATAAAAAATTATTCAATAATAAAAAATTATTCAAGATACAATTTTAAACGATAATATATCTTTAAAATATACATTGATAAACACATTTTTAATACATCTGTGTCAAATATTTCATCATCAAAATTATATGTTATTAAAAAAGAAACGTTGTCTTTTTCTTCACTAATTTCAATAATAAAATTAGACAAATAAATCTCGTTTTCTAACGCGTTGTTGTTATCAAATGGCAACGAATAAATAACTATTTTTTTTTCCTTTTCTTTTATCTCGCTACAACAATTAATATGAATTGTAAAATGTTCAAAATTATAAAAATCCCTTTTTTTATTTTTTATTTTTATATCCACACATTGAGCCCCTTCGTCTGTGATAACCGAAGTAAACCTTTCAATAAAATCTTTATTTAATTCATACAACAGTTCAAAAAAATCATTATTTTTTATTATTTCAAGAATAGAACTGTATGTATTTTCACTCTTTTTAACGCCAAATGTCATTTTATAAGATGTTTCATTTTGAAACAATGATATATCTTTCTCTGATAAAATAAGAACCCAATCTTCTTCCATTTTTATAATTATATACTATATATATTTATATAATTATTGTACTCTATATATTAGTTTAAAAAATCGTCAACATTTAAATGATTTTTAATTAAATTTCCCAAACCCTTTTCATCATCCAATTTTTCTAAAATATGAATGCATGAAATAAATGATAAAAGTATATATGAAATACTTGGATCAATGTCAACGTCTCCATCAATTCTAATAATTATTAATTGAAGCGCTTTGACAATACTTTTAACGCAAGCTTTGTTTTTTTTGGAAAATATATTATCTTTAACAAGATCTAAAGGTTCGCGCACAATATCTTCAATTTTTTCTATATCATTTTTATTTTTTAATAGTAAATTGACTAAAGATTTTTTAAACATTGTCATGTCGCATAAATTCAAACTTAAAAAAAATTTAAAAATATGATTACACTGTTTGTTTGTAAGTTCTACAATAATTCCAAAATCAATAATTCCAACTTTGTTGTCATCTAACAGTATTATATTTCCCGCATGCAAATCGGCGTGAATAACTTTGAAAAAATAATACGAATTTACAATTAAATCTTTTATTTGTTGTTTATATGGTGCAAGTTCTGGTTTTTTTTCATAATTTAAATTGCGTCCGTCTAAATAATCCATCACTATTACATTGTTATCAAATTCTGTAAACTCTGCATAGACATTTGGTACAACTATATCTGTATTTGTAATGTGTTTATTTTTAAATATTTCAAGGTTTTTATTTTCATTCAAGAAATCGCATTGTTTTAATAATAATTTTTTATTATTACTCAACAATCTATGCAAATTTGTATTTGTTTTATAAAAAAATGATAATATATATGTAACCGTGCATAATAAATTTGTAATATTTTCAATACCATTTTCTATCTTTTTATAAATATTTTTTTTTAGAACTTTTATAGCAACCGTTTTTCCGTTAAAAATACCTTTAAATATTATTGAAGTTGTCCCACTATTAACTGGTGTTTTATCAAAAATTAATCTATCTTTAAAATGCGTTTCAAGTTTATTAATGCAATTGTAATCTATGTCGTCGTCGGAATATGGAGCGTTAGAATTAAATTTATAAAGATAGAGTTTTAGTTCATCATCTATGTTAAAATAATCTTGAATATTCCATTGCACAACCTTTACATACAATACATTCACTTGTATAATTTTTTCACAAATATTTATTATTGCGTTATTGTAAGTAATAAATGACAATTTATATTTAATTAATTCCGAAATAATTATGTACGACAACGATAGATTTGATGTGAAATAATTATAATAGTCAAACATTCTGCTGTATTGTTATATTTTACTAAAATATAATTATAAATATTGTTTATTCAAATAATAATATTTATATAAATTTTTTTATATCTATAGGATTGCGACTAAGCTAATATCTTATTTACGATGGGTATTGTTTTATGATTTATTTTATTTATAATAGACATAGTGCTAGAGTTATTTTTATTAAAAGCTTCCAAAGACGAAGAAAAAACCTCTTTCGCAATATAAGTTTCAGCATTTACACCAAATAATGCTACAATCTTTGAATTAATGGCCGAAAATTTTTTATAAAAATCAATATTTTTAAGTTCATCAATTAACATTGGTTTTATTTCTTCATTAATAAAATTCTTTAGTGTTTCATCTTGATTTTGAGTTGCATATGCTTTAAATTTGCAGATTACCTCGTTAGCATGGGTTTTAATATTTGCCATATTTAATATATAATAACTAAATATAACAATTATTGCAAAACATTTAATTATAAAAATAAAAATAATTCTTATTCTTCATTTTATTTTCTCAAATTCTTAAATTTGTGGTTGTCAATGAATATTTACAATAAATGAATCATTTTAAAATTAAACGCAGATTGTAAAGCTTCATCGGTCTAAACTCGGTGGCATATAAATTGGACGCATTGAATGAAATATTGGTGTCTGATATGACACTGGTTGCGCCGTTTGAATTTGCGATTGTTGTTGTGGATTTATTATTTGCGCTTTGAAATGTTTTCTGCAGTTTGAACAACGTCTAAATGATCCATCTGTCAACAAAGCGAGTGATTCTGTGTTCCGACAATATATGCAAGTTTTTGAATAAGATGAAAGAACCTGTGAGGGTTTTATTGTTGAATTAAAATCAAATGCATTATTTACCGGGGTTTGGGGGAAACTCATTTATTATTTAATTCTATATATATTTTATTTTTTATTATTCAACGTTTTCATGCGTGAAGGCGCTTCTTACTGCATTTACTATATTATCAAAAACTTTTTTGTCAAAATCTAAGATTTTTTCAATTAACTTTTTGTCTAAATTTTTTATTTTGTCAATAATTTTTTTTGAAGCGTAATTGGTAACAAAATTAGTGTTATCAGTTTTTTCTACAATATTACTAATTTTTTTCATGTTAAATTTATTTTTATTGGGTGATGTTTCAATTGAAGAATGTTGTGAGTTAGCTTCCAATTCTTCCTCCAATTCTTCCTCCAATTCTTCCTCAGATTCTTCTTCAGATTCTTCTTCAGATTTACTCGTAACGGGTTTACGTCCAGTGTCATTGCTTGTTTTTATCTTAATATCATTATTAGTTTCAGAATTAAACTGCGCATTAGATTGATTGTTTAATTTTTCCGTCAATGATATATAGTTATTATAACTTTGAGCTATTTCTAAAACTTTTAAGTTATACATTCTTTTTTGTAATTCAGCGTTTTTCTGTTTATAGTTTGAGGGATTTAATTTAAACATACTTTACTATATATGTATATTAAATTTGCGCTTTGATGAACTATTAGGGGGGTAATTTAAAATATATTTAAAAAAATAACTTAAAGAAAAGCCGCCCTATTATAGTGTGAAGGGCGCCAAGTGGTATCATACAGCAATCAAACGCATTTTAAGCAAAACCCGATACCAGCATCCAAAATCATGAAGCACCCATTTGTTTCATGAGTTTCCCAGCCCTTCACCCAAACAAAAAGTTAAAGGTCAAAAATAATATTTTGAAAAAAGGGTTTAAAGAGAACCCAAGCATTTATAATGCGTGTCCGATATCGTCTAGTTGGTTAGGATAGAGGGTTTTCATCCCTTTGACCAGGGTTCGAGTCCCTGTATCGGAACATCACAGCTCTTGTAGCTCAGTTGGTTAGAGCATCAGTCTTATGAGCTGAGGGTCTGCGGTTCAACTCCGCACTAGAGCATAGCAACTTTTAAGCCCCCCGCTTCGCTTAAAAGTTGCGCAAAAACCACTTTAGGAAAGTGGAGCAAAATCCACAACCTTTTTGGCTCAACCTTTTGAAAAGGTAGATGTTTTCCTCCAGCAACTCAACTATTCAAAATTATGTCTTTGAAGACTCCGGAAAACAGCAAAAAAATTGTTTTGATCAACTTTTCTCAAAAGTTGAAAAGCAGCTATGGCCGAGTGGTTTAAGGCGACGGACTTAAGACCCGTTATCTATGATGCGTGGGTTCGAACCCCACTGGCTGCAAAAATTAAAAATTAAAAAATAAACAAAAAATATGGATTCCTGTAAACGGCTGTAAAAAGGAATCATGACAGCAACTCACTTTTAGTAATAATAGCGACTGCTATTATGCCTTTATCTTTAAACAAGAAAAGGCTTAAATTTGTTCCAAACAGCAACTCAATGCATATAGTAATGAAAAGGAACAAGCAATTAACCTTTAAGCAACGCGTTTGGGCTTAAAGGTTTGTGTAAATATGGGCTCTCATAGTGTAGTGGTTAGCACCACAGACTTTGAATCTGTTATCCTGGGTTCGAGTCCCGGTGAGAGCTAGCCTTAGGCTAAAACGACACATTTTCCGAGTGTTTTTCTAAAATATTTATACCCGGTTAGCTCAGTTGGCAGAGCGCTAGCCTTTTAAGCTAGTGGCCGAGGGTTCGAGCCCCTCATCGGGTGTTGCAACTTTTAGAAAAAATTGCGCAAAAGAAAAATGTTGCAACTTTTAGAAAAAGTTGCGCAAAAGAAAAATGTTTCCACTTTTAAGCGAAGCGGAGGGCTTAAAAGTGGATTTTCAATGGCTCTATAGTGTAGTGGTTATCACGTATCCTTTACACGGATAAGATGCGGGTTCAATTCCCGCTAGGGCTACTTTTAACCTTTGAGCGACAGTCGCTTTGCTTAAAGGTTGAACCAAACTTTCCTCAAATGGTTTTTGCTCCACTTTTCCCAAAAGTGGACGTCTTCATCACAGCAATCCCCAACCAAACTTTATTTTAAAAGACCAAATTGAAGACCGCATCCCATTGCTTCTGTAGCTCAGTAGGTAGAGCAAACGGCTGTTAACCGTTAGGTCGCAGGTTCGAGCCCTGTCAGGAGCGAATCAATTTTTAAGCTCAGAGTCGTTTCGCTTAAAAATTGAACCAAACAAGAAAATATATATAAATTTTTTATATATATTTAACAATTCAAAAACTAATTTTGCTCCACTTTTAAGCGAAGCGGAGGGCTTAAAAGTGAATTTACTTCTTTTGAAATTTCTGCACGCACTCCCAGATCTTGGAAGACTCCTCTATGCTAAAAACGCCGCGGCGTTGAGCCAACGATAAAAAACTGACAAGAACGTTCAATGCAACATTCTCATCAGTGACAACAACATCAACAAGTTTGACCTCAGGCTTCTTTTCCTCATTAAAAACAGGCGCAGGTGATCCTTCAACAAAATCCATTATAAATAATAATGTAACAATAATTTTAAACCATTTTCATTAAAAAATATTAAAACAAAAATGTATAAAATCCGGTGTTCCAAAAAAAATTGAAATTCTTTCCCAAAAAATTTATATCTTCAAACCTCAGCAAAAGAATGTCGGCACAACCTGAATCAACCATTATGTCCAGAGAGAAAATTATTGAGAGCGCAAGTGTGGATTTTCACAATGCGTCAATGCCTCGGCTTATACCTGTTCTACAAGACCCTCCTGTGGAGGAAAAGGAGCTCCCTCCTGTTCCTCTAGAATACAACTTCAACTTGTTCCCTGAGAACCCAGGATATACATTCGGCATCTTCAAGCTGAAAATTGCAGACACTCCAATGCTAACCCAAACCCAAGTGTTGGACAGCAACAGTGACATCTCAGGGTCCATGAGCGACGTCTGCAAGGACGGAAAGAGCAAGATGCAGCACGCAAAGCACACGCTAAAAAACATTGTCACCGCTCTAGCCAAGAGCGAGGGCGCATCTGTCGCAATGGCCACCTACGGCTTTGACGACAAGGTGGAGGAAATTTTCCAAGACACCAAAATCACCCCAGAAAACGCGGCAGACCTGCGAAACAAGCTGGACCAGTTGGAGCCTCGCAATGGCACTGATATTTACCAGCCATTGGAGTTGCAAGCCAAGCGCGCCGCAGCACGCCAAGCAGTGAACCCAACCCTTCGCCAGACCAACATTACGATGACGGATGGTCAAGCAAATCAGGGAAAAACGAGCTATTCCGAGATGGCAACACAAGTTGCACCCAACTGCACCAACATCTTCATTGGTTTCGGTGGCGACCACAACGCTGTAGGCCTACAACAGCTCGCCGATGCCCAACCAAATGGCTCCTACTTCTATGTAGCAGAGATTGAAAAGGCCGGCCTTGTTTTCGGCGAGGTCATCCACCAGATGCTTTACACTGCGCTAACCAATATCACGATTTCAGCTGAGAACGCCGAAATTTACGACTACAAAACGAACACTTGGTCAACGAGCATCCAAGTCCCGTCCATTGTGAGCGAGGCAACGAAGACCTATCATTTGCGTTCAACCACGCCTAAAACGACCTATGTCCACGTTTCTGCGCAAAGTGCGATTCATGGAGACCAAGAGCCAGCACTTCTAGATCTTGACGACACGATTATTCACAATAATCCTGAGGAGCAAATTGACTTGAGCATATATATGTTGCGCCAACGCACGCAAGAGCTCACGTTCAAGGCACATCAGCACTCGCTCAAGCTTGTCAACGAGCCAAAAGTATCCTACGCTCCTGAGACGCGCGACGCTTACTACGAGACACAAAAGTCCATTCGTAAAGAACTCACCGACTATCTGAAGTTTATGAAGCAGTTTGCCAAGGAGCAGAACCTAGAGGAAGACGAACTACTCGCAACTCTGATTGACGACATTGTCATCATTCTCCAGACGTTTGGTGGTCACAAGGCCGTCATGTATTCTAGCGTCCGAACTAGTTCGCAAGGCAGACAGACCTCCAACAACGTGGGTTATGTCGCGCCGGAAGACATGGTTGGTGGAGCACCTTACTTGCAAAGACACAACGGATTGCGCCGCCAAAACGCGTGGTGTCAAGAAGACGAGGATGCATTTGACGCAACGCTGTTGTCACCCCCCCCTCTGTCAAGAGCGCTGACTCGTACACACACCACTCCAAGGCAGATGACATTGATGCGCGAGTGCAGCCAAGGCAGCGCAGTAGCCGAACTGGAGGAACAGCCGCCTAAAGTAATTCCGTTCCCTGCCATTGGAGAAGATACAGAGGCCGGTTCAGGCGTTTAAAAAATAAAAAATAAAAAATAAAGAAAAACAAAAATCCTAGTCGTACTATTTATTTGTAATGTAAACTAAAAATAAATAAAAAACTTTTTTACTCCAATAAGTTATAATTTTTAAAAGTAAATTTTTGTTTTCTTTCCATCCTTTCCATAATTTGTAGATTCCCAAAATAAATATTCAATTTTGTCACTGGTTTTACCAATCGCGGCAAAAATCTGTCCGGTTATTAATTTATTAGTTTTTTTATTAAAGCGTTTATCGTAAATTTGGGTTTTAAATATATTAAATTGTTCTTTTGTTAAAGCGTGTTCTACTTCGGCAGTTATACCATCATACGTATAGCTAAATGTTATTAAATTATCTGAAAATTTTATAAATGTAGCTTTTTCATAGTAGTACTTTTTGACGACCGGTGAGGTTTTGGCTGCTTTAGTCATTTTAGTATTTGGCACAATCTTTTTAAGGAATCTAACCAACGCAGCAATAATCATTTTTATATATTATGTAAATATAAATATTTTTAAAAATATTTATATTTAAGTATTATATATGCAAAAAGGAACAGTAACGTGGTTTCGTGAGGACAGAGGTTATGGATTTATAAGATATATTAATACGGATGAAGCGATAGCCTATATATATTTTAATAGATCTGGTATATCTAATGGTGTCACAGTTACGAAAGAAGATGAAGTAAGTTTTAAAATAGAAGAAGTTGTTCAAAGAACTCCACAAGGTGGAGATCGCGGCTACCGCGCGGCCCGCCGCGAAACGGCCCGCCGTAGAACTTCAGAAGCTGTAGATGTGAAATTAATAGACGAGTAATATCAAAAAAAATATTTCCAAAACATAAAATATTTGTTAAATTATAAATATTTTATTTTACAAAAACGAGTAAAAGCTAAATAGGTTTAAAAGGAATTTTTTGTTCCGTAATACGGAATATTTCTCTCACGAACTTCATTGCTTAAAATACCAGGAACACTGGATCCAGTTATAGAACTAATATTTCCAAAAGAATCAGTGGTTGGCGGTTTTTTAAAACTGACGTCAATGAGAGAAGCACCTCTCATAAGTTCGTCTTTTAATTCATTCAATAAAGGAAACTCTTTTTTATTAAAAGTATTTGTCACGACATCAGGTTTTGACTCAGACTTGGACTTGGTTTCAGATTCAGAATTGGGAACAGGCGCTCCTTGCGCATTAACCCCCCACATTTTTTGCCAGACAGAAGAAACTTCTGCACCATTTCCAGTATTCAACGAAAACTTGCAGGAATAATCGGCTGGATAATTCAACGCACCACACGGATTGCAGTCAGACCCCAAAAATTTAAATCCGTTTACAACCTTTGGCAAATCAGAGTTGCTTACAGGAGTAACCTTTGAGTTCATATTTCCGTAGATTCCGTTGTATCCAGTGTATTCAATTTTTTGCATAGAAAGTTTTCCAGTAGCCGAATCTTTTCCACAGCGAACCAAATTATTAATATTATCAGGCATATCTTCAGTGTGCCCAATGACGGCACCATTGATTAAAAATGTTCCTTCTTTGGAGTTCCAAGAGAGAAGCTCAAGAATTGCCGCCTGATTATAAACAGTTTGAGCATTCTCTAAAGAGGCGCCTGGTTCAGTGTTAATAATATTATTTTCCTGAATGGCTTGTTTATACATTTCTTGCACAGATGAAGACCAAGGCCATTTACCGTTTTTCAATAATGCTTGAACTTCACCAACGTTGGCTTGTTTTTGAATAATATCCAAATCAAAACGCAAATTAGGGTTATGAATCTTTTGAAATTTGACAAAGTCGGCAATAATATTTTGCGGCCAAATTGAAGTTTTTGGAACGGGATATCCTTCAGGGAATAAACCGCGAACACTACTCACTCCACTATTAGAACCAGAACCAGAACCAGAACCACTCTTGGAACAGTTAGAACCTGCGGTGTCCACTGAAGCAGTTAATCCATCAGGACAACATCCATATCTAGAAGTAAAACAAGCCGCCTCGGGCTCTTTAGTTGTAGGACAATTAGAACCGGCTGAGTCAGTCTTAGAAGTGTCTCCATCAGAACAACAACCAAACTCCGAAGAAAAACAAGCGGTAGATGAAATTGCTGGATTAGGAAACGTCACGGGAGAACCACAAGAACTGCATTCTGAAGGATAAACGCAATTAATAGTAGAACCATCCGGATTAAATTGATAATTGTTGGGATCAGTAGAGCATTCCCAAGGGCATGACAAGGTCGTTTTGTCGTCACTCACAACGCAATTTCCACTGGGTTCAGTTGGTGCCGCGCATCCAGGTTTGCACATTGATTCAAGTCCCTCTACTTCAACGCAGCTAATTTGAAACGCTTGATAAACAATAACAGCAACTGCAGCAACTCCGACTCCCCATTTAACATCCATAATGCTTATCATAATAACAATAAATGCAACAATTAAGTTTCCTAAAAAACTTTTAAAAAGAAATTTGAAATAGCTCGGCTTAACATATACAAGGATGGCTAATAAAATGAGAACTAAAATAACACCAGTCATTGAGCCTCCCGCAATTTTTGGAATATAATTTGGTATATTATAATTGTTCATTACTAATTATAATATATAAAAATATATAAAATATAACAATAAGCTCTTTATTACTACCGACCGGTAGAACCAAACCCACCGGCGCCTCTGTCAGTCTCAACACCCAACTCAGACTCAGACTCAACAATCATTACATAAATAGGAACCATTGACGGCGCAACAATTTGCAACAACTTGTCATGCTTACTAACAATACAATGATTATCACAACCTAACAAACAATCAAACTTCCCAATCAAATCGCCACGATAACCGCTATCAATGATCCCAATACTATTTGCCAAACGCAACGGAGTTCCAGATAAACTAGAACGAGGGCACATTTGAAACCCAGTATTAAAAACCTTGCCATTTTCGCATACCATTTGAGCTGATGTTCTGACTAAAAAATTAATTTTAGTAACAGCAGCACCCGTGCATTGAGTATCAAATGGTGTAAACAAATCAAACCCAGCATCAGGGAAACCATTGTTATTCATCTTTTCATTGTGCGCAACAGCGGCATTATAATACATACTAGTAAGAATATTATCATCGCTATTTACAAACAACTTGAGAATCATAATTCGGTCACAATTATGAAATACAGAATTGTTGTTATTAACAAGATTATTCAACATGATGTTATTATTATTAAAACTCGCCATTATAAAGAACAATACAACAAAGTTTTTAAACGTTTTCTATATTTAATTTTTATTTACTAATTACTATTAAATGAAACCAAGTCAATAAAAATATTCAATATGTCCAGATAGTAGTCCAAAGAGGCGGTAATAAAGTCTCCATAATATTCACGCTGTAATATATTGTTGGTATCGTAAACTACGTAAAGAGAGAAAAGAATTAGTCCAGCAACAGATAACCCTTTTACAAAAATAGAAGACTTTCCAGAAAACATTACAACAAGTTGAACAATGATTAAAAGTAAGAGAGCATAGAATAAGAACGCTGCAAATTGAAAACCAAGATTAATTCCAAACATGATTAACATTGCACCAAATAAAAACATGACTCCAAAGATGCTTATGGTTCCAAGAATTGCCATTTGAATTAACTTTGGATCAACCGTCTTTTTCATAAAAGAAAGCATTACACCTGAGCACGCCGAAAATGCTGAAAATAAAATAAATTTTAACCAAGCCGGCATCGGAACAAGAGCCAATACAACAAGGATTAGAATCTCTACTATAAAAAGCCCCCAAATTATTCCAGTATTCTTGTCGTCCCCTTTATAATTCATCATGATGTAATATGTAATGCCTAATTGAGTTATTAAATTAGCAAATACAGCTAATAAAAATTCCTTTTTCTCATTTAATAATTTTAAAAAAGAACTAGAACTATCTCCACCTTTTAAACTTTTTTTTTTGCCACCAGTCATATGAAGGTTAAAATGATGAAACCCGGAATGTCTACCAGAACCACCGCCATTTCGCCCTCCTCTAAAAAACCTTTCATATAACGCAGAATTTACCATATGATATATAATATTATATGATAAAAATAATATTTTGTTGTGCGCTTAATTAATTTGCTATAGTTGTTGTATTTTTGTCAGACCAATACCACGCAGGAGGCGTGTCATAATACACATTGGAAATAGCAGGTGGTTCATAGTAAATTCCCTTGGTCTTATTACTGCCGTTGTTAGCGGCAAAAGGGAATGGTTTCAAACGGCCAACAGGGTTAGCGCATTGTCTTTGAACTTGTAATGTGTATTGGCTAGATGTTTGTGGCTGATACAAAGTCTTGGTGTAACCTGCGCCGGCCGTGATTTGACCAAAACTCTTGCGTCTGGCAGTTGTTACAATCTGCGAATTAGTGACAGCGTTGAAACCAAGAGGAACACCACAAATACGATGACCAAGATAAACTTGGGGTTTATTAATGTCATTCACGCAAATATTTGCTGCGGCCTTGGTTTGAATGTACAACCATTGACTGCCATTGTCTGACATATTATCATTGGCGCCTTGAGGTTGAACCCAGTAATTAGGGTATTGACCACTATGAATCCATCTGTATTTCTTCTCCAACATCCCCTTTGTAGAGAGAACCGATGGTTTTATATATTCAAATTGGCTACCTTGAGTTTCACCTCTTACGATGGGTGAGTTCATAACTGGTTGAGGACTAGCATACGTGCCGCAGCAACCACCACTTCCTTTGGGAAATTGGCCGTAAAAGGGAGTTCCTTGCTTGGAGAATGCACTACTTTTTCCGATATAGCCAACGTTTCTGGTTCCACCGTTGATAGAAAATCCAACAGCTCCGGGCGCGGTAAGTGAAAACTCGCTGGTTTTGCCAAAAGGTCCTTGCGACAACCAGATTCCTCCGGGTGTTTTACCAGATCTTTTAGAACCATAATTAATAACCCCTTTCTTTTTGAATGCTTGAATTGACATATATATCATATTTGGAGATAAAAAAACAAATCAAATAATCAAAGCGCTTCTTCTCTCACAATCCGAATCAATCAATTTCAAAATCAGCCAATATAACTTTGTTTGTGATATTGGTTTTAATAATACAGAACCAGAAGAATTTTCAACGCTTCCAAGTTTTTTCCCAAACAAGCAATAAATTGCCAAAGCACCTAAACTATAATAAAAACATTTGTGAGAGACTTTTTCTGGAATGGATTGAAGTTTCAAAATTTCTGGTGAATAAAAACCATGTTCAGCTGTGCGATTAAAAGGTGAAAAAAACATTAATTGTCCATTGCGACATTCTTTAACAACACGCGGGTTAGTGCATATAAAAAAAGATTTATCAATTACAACAATGTCGTTCAAGTCAATGCAATAAAATCCGTATCCATATTTACCAAGAAACACGTTTTGTTTGTATAAATCGCAAATTATTTTAATAGCCATATAGTAGTCAACGAGTCCCTTTTTGCAATAATATGACAATGGTTTTACCGATGTGGAAAAAAAATGAATAGCTATCGGGTCCTTATTTGCTGAAACAATATATGAACCAGGCAACCGCTCATTTAAAACATTAAATATAGAGTAAAAGAGTTGTTCGTTTCCATTTACATCAGTAAGTAAAATTTGATATGTATTTTCGGATATTTTTTTCATTATTATGTTTTAAAAATAAAAAAACGTCGTTTATTAAACGTGATGAAAAAAGCGTGGTTATAACCACACATTTTTCTCTTTTTTTTTATTTTTTCTTTTTCTCTCTTGCTACTTACCTTTTACCTGGTAGATTTTTTCTCAGACCTCGCCAGGCTCCTGCTCCTTGAGCTGCGGCTTCTTGATTACCGCCCGCCTCTTGGGCTTGGGCATCTCGGTAACTTTTCCGTAGTCAACCTTGGTCCAAGCACCGCTGTTGTCCTCGGACGAAGCGTGAGTTTCAGAAGGAGGAGCTTCAGAAGGAGGAGGATCCCTGGGAGACTGAGGCGTGAATTCTTGAGTCGCGCCATCTTTTGGGTGGTGGTTCTTGTGTCTACCGCCGGTGTGAGGTCTGCGGCGCTGCGACGAAGACTTGGCGGTGCGCAGTCCCTCGTCATTGTCATCCACAATGCGAGGAAGAGAAGCCTTTGGGCGAGAATCATTGGGGCGAGAATCATTTGGGCGAGAAGAATCTTGAACGCGAACCGTGGAGCGATTGGCGCTAATCTTCCAGAACCAAGGGTCGTCGTAGATCACTTTGATTTCCTTGCCGCCAAGGACGCGCTCCCTAGCGCGCACCGCCTCGTCGGAAGAAGCCCAGCGTTTGAAGTGGATGAAGACACGCTGGAACTTGTCGCCATTTTCGCTGGTCCTGGGAACCATGTCAATGTGGTCAATCTCGCCCAAGTCAAGGGACTTGAAGACGAAAGCAACACGTTCCTTGGTAATATTCTGAAAGACTCGCGGAATGCACAGGCTGGGTACGCTGGCGGGAAGAAGAGTCATGTCAATTGAAGAAGCCATTTTGTTGTGAGTTTAATCTCTGAACTGATCAGTTTTTACAGTAAGCTGACCACCCCAAAAGTATTTCAATTTTTTTTGACGCCACCCAAAATCTAGGTCATCCCAAAAAATTTTCACACTAAAAAAAAATATAAAAAAAATAAAAAATTGAATCATAAAAAAGAATTACTTATTTTAACAATGTACTATAAGAATGAATACAATTTCAAAAACAAGGTCGGGAAAATCGTATGGCTTTCAACTTCAACATAAAAAAATAAATTCAAAAAGATGCTGTTCTTATTGTGAGAAACCAGGCCACAATATATCCAAATGCAAAGATCCTGTGTTAGATGAATTAGAAAAAAAAGCCAGAGACGCGTCAATTTTTGGAGACTGTATAGTGGATGGGACAAGAAAATTTTTGAAACTCTGGTTGAATACATTAACAAACATAGAACTTAGGGCTCTTGGCTATAGATTCTATTCAATGGAAAACTTCAAGTTGAAATATAACAGTGATAGAGAAACATATATTTATAATTTAGCCTCAGAATTTAGTTGGGACGAATCGCCGTGGCCATTGCCCGAAAGATTGCACGCTATCTTAGAAGAAACATTCTGTGAATTTAATGAACTCTTACTAGCAAACACGCATGAAATTTGGCATGATTATTTTAAAGAAGTCATAGTAAAATGTAGACCCAGTGCCAGACGGTTTGACATAGAAGCAAACTTCAACCGCGCAAAAAAATCCAAGGGGACAAGCTGTCCGATTTGTCTAAGTGATAAAATAAAAAGAAAGAACATAGTAACAACAAATTGCAGTCACGAATATTGTGGAGATTGTTTTGCAGAGTATTTACAATCGGTAAAAGCGGATGCAACTAAAACTCCAACGTGCGCTTGTTGTAGAGAGAAAATCACAACAATAGATGTAAAAGACAGAGCACGACGCGCAAATTATAAAAAAGAGTTCTGCAGAGCGTCATTAGAACGCGCGGAAGAGCCAATTTTGACTCCTAGTGTAACTTATATGAATCCTTCTCAACTTCCAAACGCATTTTCAAATCAAAATCAAAATCAAAATCAAAATCAAAATTCAAATTTAAATCTAATTGCAACAGCAGTGTACTATTTTATTTCAGTTATTCCAGCATAAAGTGGGAAACAAATATAAAGAATCTAGTTAATTCTACAAAATACAATTTTTTTATACAATTATAATATATATGCCCAGTAAAACAAAAAAACAAGTAGTTTCGCTATTTGGTATAAACGATTGTCACAAACCAAGAAAGAACACAAAAAAAAATTACGCATACAGAATTCGTAAAATTTATAACAGACCAAAAACGCTAAAAAATTATTCACGAAAAGCATTTAAATCAATTATTTTATTTCCACACTATTTAGGGCAAACAAAACACGGCGTTGAAAAGGCGCCAAAATCTTTAAAAAAATATATTAATAAAAATAAACATCGCATGTATGATGTTCCAAACACTGGAGACTTTTTTCAAAACATAAAAAATTTGTATAAAATGAATGAAAAGGTTAATGGAGATAAAATAAATATAGGCGGAGATCATTCAATGTCAATTGCCACAATAGCAGACACATTAAATAGACACCACAACGCAAAAGTCATATATTTTGATGCACATGCTGATATAAATACATATAAACAATCAAAATCTAAGCATTATCATGGAATGCCATTAAGTTTTGTAACAGGGCTAGACCATAATAAAAATTTTGATTTTATTAAACACAATCTAAAGTTTGAAAATTTACTATATGTTGGAGGAAGATGTTGGGATATATTTGAAAGAAATGAGGTATATAAACACAATATAAAACACATTGACCCCGATGAATTAAATAATGATTTTGAGAATGCAATGAATAAAATATTAGACTTTGCTGGGAACCAACCGATCCATTTATCATTTGATGTTGATTCTATGGATAAAAGTCTTGTGCCATCAACAGGAACCTCTGTTAAAAATGGAATTAAAATGATAACAGGAAAAAATGTTTTAGAACAGCTAAAAAAACATACAAATATTGTTAACGTTGATATAACCGAATTAAATATTGATTTGGGAACTCACAAACAAGTTAAAAAATCTATAAAAAACACGGCTGAATTATTCAAACCATTTTTAAATTAAATAATCAGCAAAAACAATATAAAGAAACCCCATCAAATACTTATTGTGGGCACCCATCCGGCTTTAGCTCAGTTGGTAGAGCAGTTGACTGTAGTGGTTTAAGTGAATAAATTTATTCACGAAAAAAGATATCAGCTTGTCGCTGGTTCGATTCCGGCAAGCCGGAACCTAAAGAACCCACCTGAAAATATTATTTGATAAATTCTCTATCAAATAATAAAATCATAGTTTACATTTTTACTCAACAACGTCACCCCTTTTGCCACAACAGCCAAATGAGGCAGAATTTGCGATGCGATTCATAACAGTCGGTTTAGCTGCGCGTTTATCAAATTCTTTAAATGGGTCCATTAATTCTTCTATAAAAGCATTTAAAGCG
>Ga0209443_1000006_pt1 | contig 149339 bp, 119 predicted proteins | sample LauGreBMM110DCMD_2_FD_187571 | JGI IMG/M metagenome (GOLD analysis project Ga0209443, IMG submission 187571) | Freshwater lake microbial communities from Lake Michigan, USA - Su13.BD.MM110.DCMD (SPAdes) (version 2) | ecosystem: Environmental > Aquatic > Freshwater > Lake | place: Lake... | reverse complement strand
ATTTAAAAGGAATAGGTTGTTCTAAATGTGGTAATGTTTTAAATGGTAATAAAAGAAAAACACCTTTAGATGAATTTATAAAAAAATGTAGAGAAAAACATGGCGATAAATATGATTATTCAAAAGTAGATTATATTGACGCTAATACAAAAATAATAATTATTTGCAAAGAACATGGCGAATTTCAACAAAAACCAAATCATCATTTAAATCGCGGCAGTTGTTGTCCTAAATGTACAGGACATTATACATTAACAACAGAAGAATTTATAGAAAAATCTAAATTAGTTCATGGAGATTTATATGACTATTCAAAAGTAGATTATAAAAATAGTAATAAAGAGGTTTCAATTATTTGTAAAACACACGGCGATTTTTTACAAAAACCTGTCTATCATTATTGGAATAAAGCAGGTTGTCCTAAATGTGCGGGACATTGCACTTTAACAACAGAAGAATTTATAGAAAAATCTAAATTAGTTCACGGAGATATATATGATTATTCTAATGTTATTTATAATCTTTCTAATCAAAAAGTTAATATAATTTGTAAAGAACATGGAGAATTTAATCAAATAGCATCTTATCATTTAGGAGGTTCTGGTTGTCCTAAATGTGCGGGACATTGCACTTTAACAACAGAAGAATTTATAGAAAAATCTAAATTAGTTCACGGGGATTTATATGACTATTCAAATGTTGTATATAATCTTTCTAATGAAAAGGTTAATATAATTTGTAAAGAACATGGAGAATTTTTACAAAAACCTAATTCACATTTAAATAGTCATGGTTGTCAAAAATGTTATTATAATGCAATTAGTAAAAGACAAACACTTACAAAAGAAGAATTTATAGAAAAATCTAAATTAGTTCATGGAGATTTATATGACTACTCCAAAGTATATTATACAAAATGTAGTGAAAATGTTATTATAGGTTGTAAAATTCATGGAGATTTTTTACAAACACCAATAGGACATTATTTTTCAGGTAGTGGTTGTCAAAAATGTGCTGGTGTTGCTAAATTAACTACAGAAGATTTTATAGAAAGAAGTAAGAAAATACACGGAGATTTATATGACTATTCTCAAAGTGTTTATATTAATAGTGGTAAAAAAGTTAAAATTATATGTAAGAAACATGGCATATTTCAACAAATAGCAGGAGGACATTATCAATCAGGACAAGGGTGTCCTAAATGTAGTAATAATGGTTATTCTAAACCATCAATTTTATGGTTAGATTTTCTTTCTAAACTTTATAATATCAATATTCAACATGCTTGTAATGATGGTGAATATGTTATTACAACAACCAAATATAAGGCAGATGGTTTTTGCAAAGAAAATAATACAATATATGAATTTCATGGAGATTTCTGGCACGGCAATCCAAATATTTATAAAGACGATGATATAAATACAATAACAAAATGTACATACAAGGAGTTATATGAAAAAACATTAAAAAAAGAAGGGATTTTGAAAAATTTAGGATATAATTTAGTAGTTATATGGGAAAATGATTGGAACAAAATAAATAAATGTGTAAAAATATTACAGCAAAAATTTAGAAAATATAACTATTAACTCTGTTCCAACTTTGCTTTTCTATTCATATAAGCAGTATGTCGCCACTCTTTAAGTTTTTCCGGGTTCTCCGTTTTCATTTTCTCCATATAGTTCTTTGCCTTTTCTTTTACCTTCTCACTATTTTTTTCATAATACCTTTTATTCCTTTCTGTATTGGTATATGTTTTTAATTTTTCTTCTAATTCTACAATTTTTTTCTTTAACAATTCATTTTCAATCATTAAATTATTATACATATCAATATTAACCATATCAGTCATATTATCTTATCATTATAATATAAGACGCATAACTTTAAATAATTTTATGACTAACATAAAAGCGAAGATTATAAATTATCCGCAGTAAAATATTTTTTAGAAAATAAGGATACACAAGACAACACATGTAGAATATTTAAATGCTCTGTAAGAAGTCTATTAAGATGGACTAAAAGATATGAAGAAGAAAATGAAATTAAACGACATAACAGAAAACCAATATCATATAAGGTTAAAAAAGAACATATAAAGTTTATATTAGAAGAACTTAAAAATAATAAGACTATTACAATAGAAGATTTACTTACTAAATTAAGTAATAAGTATTCTAAATTAAACATTACAAGAAGACATATTAGTAGGATAATTAAAGAAAATTATATATCATTAAAATTAACTAAAATTAGACATGAACCTATAAGCGATTTGGTAAGGATATAAATATTAATGAAAAAATTAAAGATTTTTATAATGAAATAAAAAATTATAATATTGACGACATTATTTGCATAGATGAAACAAGTATTAACTCTTTACAATTAAGACACTATTGCTATAATGAAGTAGGTAAAATATGTGTAGTTAAAACTAATTCACAAGAAGTTTTCAAAAAATATACAGGTGTTTTTGCTATTTCAATAAAAGGAGTAATCGGTTATGAATTATATAATAAAGGTGGTATAGATAGTGATAGGTTATTAATATTTTTAGAAAGGTTTATTACTAATAAATATAAAAACAAGGTTATCATTTTAGATAATGCAAGTTCTCATAGAAACATTAGAGTTAAGGAATTAATAAACAAAAATAATAAGTTGATTTATTCAGTTCCATATCAACATTATACAAATAGTATAGAAATGTTTTTTAGTCTTCTAAAATCTAAATTACAAAAGAAACAAGGGTTATATTATGAAGACTTAAATAATAATATTAAAGAGGTAATAAAAACAATACCAGAAGGCTATTATAAGAGAATATTAAATGGAACATATAATAGACAACCCAAATATATTAAGAAAAATAAGATAAGAAAATACAAGAATTATAAAGACTAAAATCGGCATTTTAAATGTCCAAAGGTGTAATAGACAATATCAGCGGATACGAAGAAGAGGACGAGATACTCTTGCCATTTAACACAAAATATTACATAGATTACGCCAGGCACTCAATAAACTATTACAAAAACAATATAATATGCCCTGACGAAACGATGGCTAAGAAAATAACCGTCACCGATTTAACAGTAATACCGCCAAGGCAGCCGCGACAGAGACCGGCTCCTAAAAAATCATCACAACAGGCGCACGCATCGTCTTCTCAGTATTATTCAGCAAAATCCAAGTCTTCTGCGAGTTCCGCGAGTTCCGCGAGTTCCGCGAGTTCTACGAGTTCTACGAGTTCTAAATATTATTCGGCGGCATCCGCGGCATCATCATCAAAATAGATATGTTAGTGATATATATTGTAAAAATAAATTATGACACCCTCAGCGGGGCTCGAACCCGCGACCACTTGGTTAAAAGCCAAGCGCTCTACCGACTGAGCTATGAGAGCGTAATAATATATAGTAGATATTTCTTATATGTCTTTCGTAAATAGAATGAACCAATTTTGCTGTTCCCAAGATATCGTATATTTTACATTTATATTTTTTGCCAATTCTTGAATACTTTTGTAATCGTGAATATAATAGAATCGCTGAATAATATTTTCTCTATCAAGCTTCCAGCTAACATAATTAGGGCCCAATACAAAATCTCTGCTATCGCTCTTACTTCTTACATCAGGAACTATCAAGTCCTGGCCGTCTTTGCGATATTCTTTGATGTCTTCTAAGTTTTTTTCTTTTGACCAGAAAGATACGAGTAGTTTTCCATTATTATCCAGACAATCGCATAAAATCTTGATGGCGGCGATTTGTTCTTCAAATGTTTGTAGATGATGTAGGACGGCTATTGAGATAATCTTGTTATATTTTTTATTAGCTTTGAGATTCAATACATCTTGATAATATACGTTGAGCCCTTTATTTTTACAGATATCTAATAAATTGTCAGAGATATCAAAGCCTTCGCTATGATATCCCAGAGATTGTGCGTATATCATATTTTTACCATTGCCACACCCACAATCTAACAAAGTATTTGCAGTTCTTCCTTGGTCGTCAAGGAGGAATTGTTTGACGTTGTTCCATATTCTTACACGAGAATTATCAAATACTTTTGAGATAATGTTATATTGGGATGCGATAAGTTTATTGTGAACGTTCATTTTCATTACAGATAATATAATATATTCTATGTTTATATATAGTATAATGCTGTTATTATATTATTTATTTGTGAATGTCATATGGGGCATTTCACCGATATTTGAAAAGTATTTATTGAGAAAGATAAACATCCTATCATTTATCATAATAGGTTCTGGTATCCAATTTTTGGCTGCATTACTTTTAATGTTATACTATGATAATGCGTATATTATCAAGGATGCGACTATATTGCTTAATGATACCAGCATAATAACAGGGATATTTTTTATAACTATCTTATTATTTATTTCAAAATATCTATATCTATATATCGTAAATAATGACAAATCAATTGCCTTAGTTGCTATATTAACCTCAATATATCCCGTGCTAACTCTAATATTCGGCTATCTGTATCTAAACGAGACAATAAAGGGCGAAGAGTTCCTCGGCTTTATTCTCATATTACTAGGAATATTCCTAATAAACTACTCCAGTAGCAACAAACTCCATATGATATCCAAAGATGTATAAAATATCTAAGAAATATCTGTGATATTATGAATAAACCACAGGCATATTATGATATTGAAATATTTAGCGTTCTCATTTCATTATTTGTTTGTCATCTATACGATTTATCCTTATTCGCCCTATAATACTCATATAGCAGTTGCCGTATATATATCGTGGCTGTTGAATAATAATTATTGTATATTATCACAGATAGAGTATAGACTTTTTGGCGAAACTTACATATCTAAGAAAGTAAAACCGATTAGCAAGAAAGAGAAGCTATTACTGGCGATGTCCCAAGTATGTCGCTATATATCATAATATATGGGGGAAACCTATGGGGGAAACCTATGGGGGAAACCTATGGGGGAAACCTATGGGGGAAACCGCCCCCAACGCGGTTTTATGTGGGGATAGATGAAGTGTTTTGAGAGGCTTACCATCTAATAGCCTTTTCTATAACCTTGACGATAGCCAGCGATAGCCTCTCAATATTTATTATAAAAATACTTAGATTAACATAGCAGTTCTTGAGACACTGGAATATCAATATTTTTTCATTTTTAAATTTGAGTACATCTCTTGAATTATTTTGTAATTTCTAAAAAACTTTTGAAATTTTTGAAAAAACAGAAAGATGTACTCAAATTATAATTTTCAATTTTTAGAAAAATCCAGTTCCTTTTTAAGACACCATAAAGGTAATATAAATAGCCAGCGATAGCCTTTTCTATCACCTTGACAATAGCCAGCAATAGCCTTTTCTATTACCTTGACAATAGCCAGCGATAGCCTTTTCTATCACCTTGACAATAGCCAGCAATAGCCTTTTCTATTACCTTGACAATAGCCAGCGATAGCCTTTTCTATTACCTTGACAATAGCCAGCGATAGCCTTTTCTATTACCTTGACAATAGCCTGCGATAGCCTTTTCTATCGCCTTGACAATAGCCAGCAATAGCCTTTTCTATTACCTTGACAATAGCCAGCAATAGCCTTTTCTATTACCTTGACAATAGCCAGCGATAGCCTTTTCTATTACCTTGACAATAGCCTGCGATAGCCTTTTCTATCGCCTTGACAATAGCCAGCAATAGCCTTTTCTATCACCTTTCTATAAAACCGCGTTGGGGGCGGTTTCCCCCCATCCCCCCATATCCTACAATTTAATATTATACATAGTAGAATATCTATATTATTTTATGGAAAAACCAGTTATCACCCTTGATAGGTTCCTCTCTATCTGGATTTTCCTTTATACTATTCTTTATTTATTTGGAATAGTTCCCTTTAATCCTGTTATTCTTATATCTATCGCTATCTCCTTCTTCCTCATCTCTCTATTTATCATTATCCCTCGCCTTAATGAAAAATCACTTCTTACCTATTATATATCTATAAATACCCTTGCTAAAATAATCCCCTTGCTTCTCATTATCAATCGCTTAATAACCTTCCCTGATATCATCTTTTCTATCTTCTTTATCCTCTTCTATCTCATTTATATGCGTATCCTTAATGTTAATATTTTATCTATTTATACTGATTATATTGAATTCATTATTGACAGCGACACAGCTAATGATGGTGCTATTTATCATTATTTTAATAAACTTTATTATTATAAAAATACTTAGAAGATTCTTAGCAGTTCTTGAGACACTAGAATATCCATATTTTTTCAATTTCAATTTTAATTTTTAGAAAATTCAAGTTTCTTTTTACGACACAATAAAGGTAATATAAATAGCCAGCAATAACCTTTTCTATCACCTTGACAATAACCCGCGTTGGGGGCGGGTTCCCCAAGCCTTTTCTATAACCTTGACAATAGCCAGCGATAGCCTCTCAATATTTATTATAAAAATACTTAGATTAACATAGCAGTTATAGAGACACTGGAATATCAATATTTTTTGATTTTTAAATTTGAGTACATCTCTTGATTTATTTTGTAATTTCTAAAAAACTTTTGAAATTTTTGAAAAAACAGAAAGATGTACTCAAATTTTAATTTTCAACTTTTAGAAAAACTCAGTTCCTTTTTAAGACACCATAAAGGTAATATAAATAGCTCAATAGCCTCTCAATAAAACCGCGTTGGGGGCGGTCTCCCCCATATAAACATATTGCAGGTATTAATAAACATATATTATGGATATGGAGATAGAAAAGATGAAAAAGAAGATTAAGATTGCCTTTCACGACAATCAGTTATGTGAGAGAGGAACTACGGTTTCGCTATATGATTATGCTTATTATAATAAGTATTATTTGGGGAATGAGAGTATAATTATGTATTGTAATAGTCATCAGTATAATTTCCCAGATGTAATAGAGAAGTTTAGCAAGGAATTTACGCTCAGGCCTTATGGCAATTGGCAACAAGAAGCCGACAATATACTTAAAGAGGAAAAATGCGATATCTTGTATATGCAGAAGGCAGGTGAGTGGGACAATAAAATAGCTTCCAAAGATATATGTAAAACTGTCGTCCATTGTGTTTTCAACACCTATTTTCCCCACGGCGATGTCTATGCTACTATATCGCCCTATGTTATGTATGAAAAAGGCAATACAAATATCCCAGTAGTACCGTATATGATTAACTTGCCGGATTTGCCAGATAATATAAATATGCGGAAAGAATTAAATATTCCCGGTGATGCCGTGGTATTCGGGAGACACGGCGGATACGACCAATTCAATATCCCACGCGTTCCCGAGCTGGTCGTCAGTATTGCCAAGAATAACCCAAAGATATACTTCCTATTATGTAATACGCGACCATTCTGTGAGAATATCCCTAATATTATTTATATAGACAAAATAATAGATTTGAACGAGAAAGTTAGGTTCATCAATACTTGCGATGCTATGTTGTGGGCGCGAATAGATGGCGAAACCTTTGGGCTATCCATAGGCGAATTTTCAAGCAAGAACAAGCCTGTAATAGCCGCCAAGATAGGTAGCGATGCACACTTTCATTTACTAGGAGATAAGGGAATCTGGTATAACAGTTTAAGCGAATTACATAATATCCTAACTAGCTTTAACCCGAGCGTAGAAAAAACGAAGGATTGGAATGCTTTCAGAGACTATACATACGACAAAGTAATGGATAAGTTCAAAGAAGTATTCATAAAACCTCTTGAGATTCGCAAAGCATACACGCAGACGAATAATAAATAAAATGTTGCAAAAAGTAAGAAGATAAGATAAAATAAGACATAGATTATGGCCGATTATTTATTTATAGATATACGAAAGAGCGACGAAGTATATTCGCGACGCTTTGATAAATCCTATAATTACGATGTGTATTATATCCCTATGTATATGATAAGGTTCAACGTGGATATGATAAAAACACATCTAAAATACAAGAAGGAGATATATATAGTATGCAATTCGGCATCCCGCTCGCAATTCATAAAGGACAAGTATTTTGCCAACGACCGTAATGTAATTGTCAGCAATTCTCTTCAATTCAATAATTTATCTCAGGGAGTTAATACGGTTTCTTTGCAAAACAATAATACTGTAAAAATAAATGTAATAGGAACCAATAGCTTCAATCTCTATAATATTATGAGAATAACCCAAATAATTCTCGGTTCCCTCATATTACTCATCGGGGGCCACACTCTATATGCTACATATTCCTATAAAAATATAAATAAGATTCCCTTGATCATATTGATACTCTTTGGTGCTATGGCATTATTCAACGGCCTAACATCAACCTGCACCATATCCACAATATTCATAGATTCCCTCAATTAGGCCGAGCGGAATATTTTGTCAATCTCTGTTTCTGTTATGTATTCCAATTTATATTTCTTTCGTAATATACTGGTACCTTCATCATCTCTATATTTTTTATTAAATATATCATTTATATATTCCTTATGCAAAATGTTCTTTATTATTTTATATATGACATCATCATATTCCTTCTTCAATACCTTAGCAATATTAGAATATTCCACCGCCAAAACATTGGATAATAAATAATTTTCCTCGCTCCTGCTCCAATAACTATTCTTATATTTATCTATTACATCATCAACTGTAAAATATATCACATTATCTCCTTTCATCCCCTACATAATCAACTCTATATTATATATTATATATTATTAATTATAAAGAGATATTAACGAACAGCCGCGGACAGTCTGCGCCTAATTGCGGAGGATGTATTTATAGTCGGTTGTCATAAAGCCGTTGAAGGATGAGCTGGCAGCCGTAGTATATGCCCCGAAGTTCTCTACATATACCCATTCGCCTACGACCAATTCAGGGAGCATTATTTCATTCGCTATTAAATCCATACTGTCGCAAGTGGGTCCGAAAATCTTGCTCTTATATAGTATCTTCTCGTTGCGTTCATTGAAAGGTTGTATGATGGGATTGTTGTGGTCAAAATAGATACAATTGAAGGAGCCATAAACGCCGTCATTAAGATAATAAATGATAATTTCTTCCAATTCGCCCGTATCCTTGTTCAAATATTTCTCGCGTTTTTTGCCGATTACATTAAGAACGAGGATATGCGATTTTTCCACAAAATATCTCCCGGGCTCGGCGATAAACTGAATAGTCCCTTTTTCTATCTCGGTGGCAAAAAACTCCATCTGTGCGCTTGTGATAGTCTCGGCAATCTGGTCAATATTTATAGAAGTATCCGAATAGACTCCTGGAAATCCGCCACCAATATCTATGATATTAATGTTGATATTATTTTTAATCGCCAGGTCGTAAGCTTCGCGACAGGTTTTTATAGCATTATAATAGTTATCCAGAGAACGACAACCGCTTCCTACGTGAAAGCTGAAGCCTACGAGATTCAAGCTTAGAGTATTCATAAGCGTCATTAGTTTCTCCACATTTTCCAATTTACACCCGAACTTAGAATTAAACTGACAGATGCTATTGCTATCATCTACGGCCAAACGCAAAAGAAGCTTGGAATATGGGTGATACAGTTTAATCTTATACAGCTCTTCTTCACAATCAAAGGTCATCATATCAACATCATTAGCGCGGGCATATTTTATTTGTGAAGACATTTTGCAAGGATTGGCGAAGATGATTTTATCAGGGTCGTTCGTGTATTCTATGACAGACTTAATTTCATTCTCAGAAGCGCAATCAAAATAAGTCCCGAGACAACATAGTAAATCCAGGATGACGGGATTAGGATTACATTTGACTGCATAATATGGCTTAATATTCGGAAAAATCGTTATCCATTTCTCATACAATTTAATAATTTCCCCCAAGTCTATGATATAGAATGGCTGTTCGCTCTGATTATTTTTAAGAAAATCATTTATTATATCATACGTGGTGTATTCTATACTAAATAACTTGACATTATATTTCTCCAAAAGCTGATTATTAAAACTCATTACTCCTCGCACCTCTAATTATTTTAATTACTTGTTTAATTGCCCATATGTTTATATGATATTATATGATATTATATCATATTTATATGAAATCTATATGATATCAGGGATTTTTCCAGAAGTCTTCTGCTGTAATAAATTGCATTCCCATTCTAATCGCGGTAGTTTCGTCGGTTTTTCTATCTCCTACAAAAATACATTTGGAAGGATTTAATTTTAGAGTTTCTACAAAATTGACAACTTGTCCCACTTGCGGTTTTCTACAATAGCAACTTAGAGGAAATGCGCTATGGGGACAATAAGTAATATTGAACTCTTTCTCTGTCAATCCCAGCATTTCGCGAGTCTTATTCATACATGCGACGACCTGATTTTCGCTAACAATACCCTTAGAAATGCCAGACTGATTACTTATACCGAGCAATTTATATTTATTTTTAAGAAGATCCTTCAATTTTGCTCTCTGTTCTTCCAGAGATATAATCTTCATTGGCTCAACTTCTTCGGGAATTACGGGATATTTATTTTTAAGATGTTCGGTATATCGCAGAGTTCCGTCTATATCAAATAATACCGCCTTATTCCTGTATTTCCGCCCATCCCATTTAATAGATGGTGCCTGTACAGTTATTACATTAGTAAATCCCTCGGCAATTTTTGGAATCTCTATCTTTTTTCGCATAGCAAACAGAGTAGCTGGAGGAAATACATTTGGGTCTTTGTGAGCCTCTGTATCTTTTTCTGCTTTACCAGTCATATAGATGCGTTTATATCTATCAAACATCCTATGTAATGTTTTAACTTGGCTATCTTCAATAGTATTTACAATATAATGGGCTTCTATGGGAACATTTGCGCTCTGTGCCAATTTTACAAAAGGCTTTCTAGTATCTATCGTAATATTTGTATTATCAATAATTATTTTATAGTTATTTTTAGATTCTAAAAGTTCCTTCAATTTTGGTAAAATATCCACTATTACACCACCTAATGTATCGCGCGATAATATGATGCCATTTTTAGAATATTTCGCTGCTATTTTTTTGGAATATGTAGATTTACCAGAAGCAGGGAATCCTACTATGACTATGATTTTCATCCCTTTCTCCATAGTTATGATATTAAGATATTACCACTTTACTATATATAATCATTTTTTATATACTTGCGCAATCCGCGTAAAATGTCCTATATTTTGCAATATAACTGAAAAATTGATTAAAATCTATAAAATATAATTGTCTAACCAACCAGACCACCACAGAGCGCCTCAGTAGCGCTAACACATCCCGTAAGCCCGACAACGACAAAAAGCAAGACCGAAGTCCAGCCGACAACAGAAGAGAAATATATTGATACTCAGTGTATCAGTATGTTTAAGGAGAATTATTTGACAGAGATTCCTGATGATATTCTTGAAATTATTGATATGTATTGGCGTCAAGATGATTACAACATCCACATCAAGACCGAAAGAGATAATTTTAGCTGGCGATACAATAGTTTCATTGACGACAGGATGCACAAGAGCATATGTCGTTTGAATTATGTATATAAGGCAGGTGTGGATACACGCGCCTTTACGAATCGCGCGAAGATTGCTGGAGAAAAGCTGAAAAATCATATTGATGATATTATTAAATATATGAAGATGCCGAAAGTGAAAAGAATCCTGAGAAATAACAGAATCTATAATGCCAAGAAAGTATATGAACGGAACAATCCCGGCAACAACAGCCTTGTATCCAATTACGAGAAAGCCCTGTTATCTCAATATATATTCTCGGCATATTATCCTATCGTCTACGCAATCAGAATTGAGAGGTAATCTGTAGCCAAGCCCTATGAAGCCCTATGTATATATTTTTATATTTTTTTGCATCGTAAATAAAAAAATGATAGGGCATATATAATAGTATATAATAAGCGACAGACAGGCCTACTGAAGATAAGAAAGGTAATGTTTGAAGAGAATTATCTTCACGATATTCCGTGGGATATTCAAGAAATGATTATGGATATTTCTAAGCGCCGATATTGTGATATATATATATCATTTTGGAATAATTACAGTAATGCGAGGGACTGCTTTATTAGCAAGAGAATGAATAGAAATATACTGAAATATAGTCAAATTAGTAAAAATGTTGAGATTGATTCAGAGCAATTTGTGAATATAGAGAGTTATTCCTTGGCTATCTTGAAATCACATATAACACGATTAGTATCAAACTTGAAAAAGCCAGCAATTAGAAAAATCATATATGATAATGACATATATGATGCAAAAATAACATACGAAAAGAAGTATGCGAGCAAGGCAAGCGAGCCTAACGAGACGGACGCAATAGACGATTATGAAAAAGCTTTGCTAATTGAAATTATCTATTATAACTATTATTATAAAGTATTTATTATTACACACGAGATATGATTTGAGACTATTGTTTAATAATCATTTTGCGATGAGCCGCCCTTTTTACCCTTGCCCTTCTTAGCTTTACGTTTACCACCAATTAAATTACCGAACGCGTCAGTGGCTTGAGCAACCAGATTGCCGCCTTTGCGACGGAGTTTTTTGCCCTTTTTAGCAGAGCGTTTTCTGAAAGTAGCAGCCATCATTAATTTGTCTAACATAGATTTAGCAGCCCTATTTCTTTTTCTGCGTCTTCCGCCATCTTGACCATAATGATCCTCTTGGAATTGTTCAGAAGAATCATCTTGGAATTGATCTACAACGTTGCCACCTCTGTAGCCGCCAGCGCCAGTAAAGGCAGATAAGCCTTGAGATAAGTCTTGAGATAAGCCAGTCATCATTCCGTTGCCACCTCTGTAGCCGCCTTGTCTACTACAGTTGCTTCCACCGGTTTTTGCCGGCGGAGTAGCAAAAGTATCCTTAGACGCGTGAGCAGCTTGAGACGCTGGTTTAGTGTCCGCGGCACTGGTCATCATAGAAGACGTAGTGAACTTATCGGCGCCTTTCTCCTTGACTTTGTTGGCAACATTATCACCGTCTATATTGGAGAAAAACTCTTGGAGGAACCCACCATATTTTCTCGCGGTATTTGAACGCGCCTTTTTGGCCTTCATAGGCTTGGCGCTTTTTGCGGACTTAGCGGCCGCTTTTTTGCATAATTTTACGTAGCTTTCTACGGATCTCATTTTCCCAAACCCTTTAACATATAGTTTGGTTCCCTTGTATTTCTTATAAATGCACTTTTTTTTTCCTTCAATAACTTTAGTTTTAACTTTTTCGTATCCAGCGACACTCATTCAATTCTTCTTCTATAAAATAAAGAAGAAAATAAAATATAATAAATTATTAAGAATATAAACAACAAATGTTAAATTACAATACAATAAGCTTAGAAGAGAATATGCAATATATATATTTATCTATATTCATTATGTTATTTATAGTAATTATATTATTCTATTTGAAAAATACCAACCGAAAACATTATAAATTGTTTGAAGAATATGGAGAAACACGAAGAGGAACGCGCACATATTCTACGCAACAATTAGAATTAGACCCAACCTCTCTATTTTATCCAAGCAAAGATGCAACAGTAACTCTTAGACCTTGTGAAATTAGATTTAACAAAGACGGTTCAAGTAAATACATTTTTAAAGATGATTGGGAGGAAATTGCCATGATTAATAATAACACAGGTAAAAAGACCATAGATTTGCCATATGAATATGCTAAGAAAACACTAACGAAGGAAGGAGCTAATAAATCGGCTTTCAATAATTTCAGCGAGGAAAGTAGATGTTTTAAGTTAAAAAATAAAGTGAATGATTTAAATGCGCATAAATACTCGAAAAATGATTTGATATCATATAATGATAATAAATATACAACATTACAAACGGCCGATGGAGGCAAAAAGGAATATATACAGATGAACTTTAATCCCTCGCTCACAGAAGAAACGGACTATCATAAATATGCTATTGAAAGTATATGTAGCTATACATACGATACTATGCTAACACCACCATTAAATAATGTCTCATTATATCGCTTATATATAGATAAAGATAATAACATTCAAAGCATTGATAAAATTGAAATAAACTCGGCTAACAATAACAAATTTGAAAAAATACCCTTCTCTTTGACTGAATTATTAGATACGAGTTCAACTACCTATTATTACGATACTAATAGCAAGGCTTTCAAATTCAACATCAATAGAAGCGACAAGATAGTTACCGTCACAATATACTTGTTTGAAAGAAACCTTTTATGTGATAAAGAAGAGATAATATCATACGACAACTTAATAACAGATGATACTGAATTGAATACTGTTTCTCTAATAAACATAGATGCACTTATTGTGCCCATTGTTATAAATAATACCGAGCTTACATCGGATATTCTGGATAAATTTACATCATACAGAAGCTACTATGATACGAATAATGTGTTTGTACAGTATTATGAACCGAAGAATTTTAAGGATAAGAAAGAAATCTTAGAAATTATTAAAAATCACATAGATAATCGTGTAGATTCCTTGAATGTTCCTATAAAAAGAGAAATAGCAGTAAAAAAAGCAGAACTTGTAGAATTAGAGAAGGTGAAAAATGCTTTTGCCGAGAAAATATCTACAATAGACAAGTATATAATAAATATAATTACGGTGGATGCACTGAATTACGATCAGGAAACTAAGAACTTCTTGAATAAATATTTAAAGCCTGGGAAAATATCCTATCAAAAATATGTTGAAAATAAAATATTAGAGCCTAAAATAAACGACGACAATTTGAAAGCTACTCTGAAATACAATACAAAAACCATTGATTACTCTTTCATAGGCAACAGACAAATACTAGCAACGCCTCATTATCCAGATGCTCACCGCATTGATAACGCAACTAAAACACTATATTACGGTGGCTGGACTATAGAATCATCATTAAAAACAGTTTCAAATCAGGGACTCAGTGCTATATTAATAGACAGCAATAGACGGGCGCAAACACAAATAATAAAAGGTTCACGGCAAGTTCCGACATATCGCCAGGAATGTTCTGATAAATGTGGTAATCAGGGCGTTACTATTTATTCGGAGCCATATTATCGTGGTACACGAGTGGTGAAACATGTTGGTGCTTATGATCACTGGAATCTTGGATTAGGAAATGATGTAATTAGTTCTATACTAGTTCCTCCTAATTATTATGCTTATATGTATTATCACGGTGGTTTTAGTGGGGCTAGTATGAGTTTTACTAATGATACTCCCGTTCTACACTGGATGGATAATAACGCATCAGGTCTTGTTGTAGGATGTTATAAAAACTGCAAGGATGTTCAAAATGGATGGAAAACAGAAGGAGTTGATACATATCATAACAGTGCTTATGGAGCGGTCGGGATTAATCCTGAAATAACTATAACGATGCCAGTGGTCAATTTTATATCAGGTTTTGAATTTTATGGCATAAATGAACTATATAATATATCTTGTAATGCTAAAAATATAGAAGTTTTTGGGAAATATCAAAATGCCAGTGGAGCTTGGATAACTACTAAAGTATTAACATTTATTCTGCCGAACAGTGCCAGCTGGAAATACTCGCCATTTTACAAATTGGATATACCGGGTGATTATAAGCAGATTGTATTTAAAATAGTAAATAATTGGGGAGATCCAAGTTCAACAAAAATAGGAAGTATTACTTTATACCACAATCCCGTTACTACAAATGCGATAAGTATGAATTTACCAACTGATATACCTGTCAAAATAAATGGCATTAAACATAATCTAATTGCTGGTGATTATAATATGAGTGCCGATATTAAAAATAAAAACTACACATTGACTCATACACAAACCGGTAGGCAAATCACAAGATTGGCGAATGCCAATAACCTCGTAATATCTTACGGCGTACCCAAAGATATGGATTCATTATTGACACACAATAAGGAAAATACATCATATGCCAAAATTACAAATGAAATACGAGAGAATGATGCGAACAATTTGATATTGTTGACGGTCAATAAAGACCTGGATACATACGAAACATATAAGATAAAGGCATATGTGTATAACAATACAAATTATAGGCCTAATATTAAACTGTATGATTCGTCTAAGATAGAGATGAGCAACACAAAATACAAGGTGCTTATGGATGATTACCCTCCAAATAAAAATATAATTATAGTACTTAATATATATATAATTGTGGATATATCAATAACAGGAGCGATATATTTTAAATCTACTAAGAATAACAACGATTTATTTGAATATAATAAAAAAACTGTTCGGGATATTAGTACTGCTATAAGTAAAAGTGTGCAAGATTCTAAAAATGCTAATAATCTCGTTGATTTAAAAGAAATTTTTGATATAACTGATAAGGAGGATGAGATAGATGATTTAGAGTTATCATTGGTAAAAAAGAGTACCGTTAGAAAGGATGCATTCGGCAAAACCATACTAAGTATTAGAAGAGATATTAAAGAGTATGAAGATGATATAACTATAAATAAGCTGATGGCCACCTATTATACTATGGCAAATTTAGATGACTTGAGTAAAGATAATGATTCAAAAGTACATAATAATATAATAAATATCAATGATGCGTTAAAAATAACCGATAAAAGCGACAATGTAGACAAATATAATAAATATATATCATATCAGGATGTGCCTTCTAATGTAAGAACACCAGGTATAACAAAAGTGCAAAGTAACGAAAATTATAATGTAAAAGACTATGCTAATAAATACATATATTTCACTAAACGAAATTTATAATGTAAAAGACTATGCTAATAAATACATATATTTCACTATAAAAAAGTAAATATAAAATATTTGCACTAATATAATTAATATTTATATATATATATATATTAGAATTGATAATATAGTTATGGATAACAAAATAAAAGTAATTAACAGAAATACTAAAAGTACATCGCCTTCTTCTGAAAAATCATCGTCTAATAATATAATAAAAAAATTTATGACAGGATTGATGACAACAGAAGAACTTATAAAAAAAAATAAGGATAAGGGTCTTGTTAAAATTAGATTAGATGTATCTTCAAATGAATTAAGTAAATTAAAAAGAGAAAATCTAATAAATATAGAATTTGATTCTATTATTAAAAACGTTTTAAAAAATAAGAATAAAAAAATATTTAATTTTGTATCAAAAAAACCAATTAATTTTGGTATAAAATAACATACTACTAACACTAATATTTTTTATGAAATCTAAGAGATTTCCAATATCTAATAGATACCCTATTTAAAAATATACGAAAGTTGGAATTTGTCAATGTAAAAAATGCGTCATTTCTGAATTGATCGTATTCATTCATATCAATAAAAGGAGAACTTTGAGAAGTTATATTAGTTTGTGCTGATATTGCATATAAATTAGTTGCTTCTTGATTCATAATATTAACAAATTCACTTTCATATTGATTTAATGCTCCACCATCAAAAATGGTTTGAATATTAATATTTTTAAATATTCTATTGGGACTTTTATCATATATAGGAATACCCGATAGATGCAGTTCATCTTCCCATTCAACAATTTTATGTATTCTTTTTAAATTAAATAGTAAAAGACATTTTAAAACATTTTTATACGATTCAATTCCTGTTCCGCACTTTTGTTGTACCATTGTTAAAGCTTCTGTTTTTCCGTCTAACAATGCTAAAAAATAACCACGGGGATTATTTTTTAATGTTTTAGTTGCTGGGTCCCATTGATTATTATAGTCATCCCATAATTCATCTAAATCTCTTAATTCTTTTTTCGTTTTTGAGTAAATTAATATAGAAAAAGGTATTTTTCTTCTTTCACGGTCTCTGTATTTTATCCACGAAGGTACAAAATATTGAGGAAGCCATTGTTCTACATAACCGGGCGGTTTAGTATCATCTTCTATAATAATTTCTAAATTTTCTTCAAATGCTATTTCTGAAGGAGTTCTATCATATAGTGATAGTCTTTGTTGTGGAGGTCCTTGCGCGGCTCCATTAGGTTGTCCCATAGAGACATGACTAGATGTTATAGACATTCTTCCAAAAGCATTTCCGAGAGATGCTACACTTGGTGTTCTCGACATTTGTCCAAAAGCATTTCTTTGAGATGCTACACTGGGGGTTCTTAAAGCAGTTCCAGCTTCATTTGATTGCACATGATTACCTAATGTTTCTTGTATCAATTTTTCAAAAGCCGGATACTTACCCGACATCTTTATATAATTCTATTTAACACATATATATTAAATTATAATAGTGTAATTATAATTCTTTGTACATATAAGTGTCTTTAAGGGTATATCCTAGCTTTCTATAATAATTTCTAACACCTGTACCGCTAATAATAGCAATTTTAGTATATCCTTGTTCTTTTGAGATTCTCTCAGCTTCTTCTATTAATCTCTTGCCATATCCCTTGTGTTGATAGGAGGCTTCTATATTATTACCTACATTACTAACATTTGAATAAACGTGTAGTTCGCGAATTAGCGCACAATCGTGCAATATAGGAAGTTGTGTAGCTTTATCTACGCTATCTACGCCGGTGATGTAGGTTAGGCGAAGCCTAATAAATCCAATTAAGTATTTGCCAGCAGATTCAAATGATATAAAATATTCCGTACCGCCACTCGCGATATATGATGTTATATCAAGGTTAATGCTTGAAGGATTTACGCTCAAATCTTTAATCTCTCGGCATCTAATACAATTACAGCACCAATTATTTTTTTTCATATCATCCTGTAATAGTTGGCGCATATTGACATATTCGTGTTTATATCCGCCAGTTATATAGGTAGATGGGATATCTCTGATAATTCGGTTGAGCCTCTTCCATTTTTGTACTTTTTTCTTAAACTCCTTAATCAATTCGTAAAGCAATGTGTCATCGTATGGCTTATATTCTCCGCTATCATACCATTCTTTGATTTGTGTCCAAGGAACAATAGCTGTCGGATATATTTTGTATTGGTCTACCTGTAATCTCTCGTCATACAAAGAGGCTTCAAGCATTTCTTTATCCATCTCGTAAGAAGAGCATGGTAAATTGGGCATCAAATGAATATCAATTTTATATCCATTATCCTTGAGAAGTTTAATAGCAAGATAGACCTTTTCAATTGAATGGCCTCTCTTAATTTTTTTGAGAACATCATTGTGTGTATGCTGAACACCGAGTTGAACGCGGGTACAATTATATTTCCTGAACTCTATTATTTCAGCGAGACTTATACAATCTGGACGAGTTTCTAGTGTAAGGCCTATAATATGTATTTTGGCATTCTCATTCAAGGATATCTCTTGTTCTAACGAGAGCATCTCGCGTTTTTCATAATATGTATTTGCTGCATAATAAGTAGACTTTATAAAATAATCCTTATAATTTTTATGATAATTAGACCAAGTCCCGCCTAATACGATGATTTCCAATTTATCTACAATATGCCCCATATTAATCAGAGCATCCACGCGCGAATTAAATTGTAATACTGGGTCAAACTTGTTATCATTGGCTCTTAGAACGGCCGGTTCAGTATAAAGATATGAGCGCGGTTGATCCACCCAATTATTGCCGGCGTGCGCTTTTTCATTAGGACAATAAGCGCAATTGTGGCGACAGCTGAACTTGCCTACGACTTTATTTCCTTCATCGTCTATATATTCTGGAGTTCCCGAAGTTAATATAGTAATTACTATGACACCTGAATTGGACTTGTTTTTTTTCTTGGTAATGAGATTTTTAATAGTAAGATTATCAATATTCAGAGCTTTATAGAAATAAATAAGGTTAGATTTTGACAAAGATACTTTAACAGTTCTCTGAATATGCTTTTGAAACTTCGTAATATCGTCGCTTTTTTTAATAGTATCTATATTTTTCAAAAACTCCACCGAAATGCTCTTATATTCCTCATCAGTATATGTCCGGCTCTTGTGATTATTATTATGCCTAACAATATTCTCTATATCAGCAATATCCTTATTCATAATAACTGCAATAACAATGTATTACCACAATATATATCATATTAAATCAATTTTTATTCTTATAGATGGGGGGAACCTGTTCTCCAACGCGGTTTTATATGGAGGGTGATAGAAAGGGCTATTGCTGGCTATTGAGAGGATCGCAAGCTATTTATAATACCATAATGATACCCTAAAAAGGAACTGTGTTTTTCTAAAAATTGAAAATTAAAAATTGAGTACATCTTTCTGTTTTTTTAAAAATTTCAAAAGTTTTTTAGAAATTACAAAATAAATCAAGAGATGTACTCAAATTTAAAAATGAAAAAATAAAGATATTCCAGTGTCTCAATAACTGCTGTAATAATCTTAGTATTTTTATAATAATTATTGAGAGGCTATCGCGGGCTATTGAGAAGCTCGCAGGCTATTTGTAATACCATAATGATGGCTTAAAAAGATACTGGATATTTCTAAAAAATGAAAAGAATATTTTAGGCTAAAATATAAAAATTGATACACGGCGAAATAGTATAAGTTATTAGCAGACTATAATGTCAAGTATAATGAAAAGTTATGATGATTTAAACGACTATATAAGATCTTTCGACGATAATTTTCCCGAAGAATATGACTATCTTGCCAAGAAGATTGATGAGCTTATTTGCGAAGGGTTTATTGAGACAGCTTTGTATAATGATAATGTATTATATTCTGCCAAGAAAAGTTTAAGAATGGAAGAATGTAATAATATGGAAGACAATATAAAAAAATCAATCCTACTCTTTCTTATAAAAAATAAACATACATTCTTTATTTTGCAAAATACACAAAAAGGAAAAACCAAGATTGTTGTTATTGAATTGAAAAGATGGGCTCAGGATAATACAAAAAAGGTAGTGACATTTTACATAGTAGATAATGATAAAACTCTATCGGATCAATCTGTTGATAGTATTACAAGAAATTTTGAAAAAATAAATGTTAAGATTTTCAGTCTCAATAGTAATACAAGGGTTACATTTGACGATATTAAAACATATATTGATGCTTACGCAGGCGATACAGAAGGTGATTATTCTATGCCTATCATTACACTCCTTTGTAATAATAAACAGTGTGAAAAAATGCTTAAGTTATTGGCGCATATTGAAAAAAAGGTTTCTGTAAACAATTCGCAACTTAGATATGCTATGATATGGGATGAAGCGGATAAGACTTATTCGCAACTAAGAGATAAAGCGTTTACTATAAATAATACTACTATTACTTGTAAAACTTTTACAGTAGACAATACAATTGCACTTTATAGATTAGGATTTGTAACAGCAACCGATGGTAATTTATTAGACGAAGATTATCCAGAGTGCTCAAATGCATACTTATATCCTGTAGAAATATCACCTGAAGATCAAAAAAATTATCGCGCTCTTCATCACGAAGAATCAATAACTCACATTATGCCTTTTACATCAAAACACACACACAATTCATATGCTATTGATATACTAGAAAATAACAAGGAACATTTTACTACACCTATTGTTCTTCCTACAGGAGAAATTTATTATAGAAAAATAATAGCCATTTCAAATCATAGAACAAAAGATATGGATGAGTTTGCAAAATACTGTATTTCAAATAATAATTATTATGCAATTGTTTTTAATGGTAATTGTGGCACAAGCATAAAAATTTATAGTTATGAAAATGATATCCGTGTTTACAAAACAAAGGGTTGCAAATTTAACGAGTTATTATATTATTTGTATAAAAAGCTAAATCTAAATGATAAGCCAATTATTATTATTGGTAGTAAAAAAATAGATAGAGGCGTCGGATTTCATTATTGTCCTAATAATGATGACGAGATAGTTATTGAGTGTGTTCCAAAATTAGGTAAGCTAATTAGCAAAAATAGAGACGGTCTTGTTTGGACGGATATCATATTAGGAAGAATAGATAATATTGCTTCTGCGGTGCAAAAATCGGGGCGAGGATCTGGAAATATAGGAAACTCTCCGCAATATTCTGGCACAACTGATTATTGGATGGATGAAGAAACAGAGCAAAAAATAAGAAGGCATAACACGATGGTTGATGAAAGCAATACTAAAATTGGCTATTCAATTTGTATGGCTGTTAATGAAGCTAAAAATAATCTTCCAGAAATAAAAGCAAAAGAGCCAAAAAAAGGAAATAATATAGTAGAAGCTCCTGTATCGTTTAAGACACCTAAGAAAGCACTGGATTACTTGAAAACTATTCCTGGATATGAAAATATTAAAAAGGAACCAAGTGCATTTATAGAGAAAGAGGGGTATATTATTTCAACAAGATTAAACGCGCATTACAAAAAGAAAAAAGAAGAGCTTGATGCTAATGACAGACTTTCATTTGATATGTTTAAATCTATACCATTAGGTATGTGTATTTCTGCAGGTGAAGTGGGGAATAAATATGTTTTATATCCCGTATATAAAGATATGTCTGATAAAACAGTAATGTATTACCTCAGATATTATAAAAAACCTAACAGCTCAGAGTAATTTTAACATCTCTGTTTCGGTTATCCATTTATCGTCATATTCAAAACCTTTGGCATATGATATGAGATATTTGGCACTCTTAGCATTCTTATCATACCTCACATTTTTAACCCAATAATTATTTTTTAATTGTAAGCCAACATATTTGTCATACTTGGGAGCGCTTTTGTCTGGCTTGCCAGTGTTGGCAGGTTTTACCTCCTTATTTTTTATAATATAGTCATATTTTTGGTTGTCTTGTAATATACCGTGTGTTCGTATGTCTCCGTTGAGATATAATAGAACTTCGCTTACGGCATTACCGCGATTATCTATTCCCCACTTAGACCTATGACCCATTTTGCTATATGAAGTATCTGCACTGACAGCCGTTAATTTTTTGCTACGAAGAACAAGTGGGCAATCTCCGTGCGGTCTGTGGCCTGATATAATACTGTGAACACCTCCCTTATTTAAATACTTTATAACCTTGACATTTATATATCGTCCATTCCCATTTTTAAGATTATCAGAATAAACTACTGTTTTATTATCGGAAGGAACGGCGTAATCTATTATTTTATATCCTTTGCGTTTCTTGCTTATTCCTCCATATTCAGGATTCGCCATATATTCTTTTAAATCTTTCTGAAACCACTTATTAAGACCATAAACCCATTTTCCTACATCATCAACTATATTTTTATTGTTAGGAATATAACCAATATTATTTTTATTAACGGCACCGTGAACAAAGATATGTTCCCCAAATATATAAGCTATCTTCCCATTTTTTAAGTATTTAAGCATATAGTTATCATTCGTATTTTTGATATTCTTAGGATTAGGTGAGACAGAGTTTAAGAAGCTCGTAACTATATCATTATCGCTAATTGAATCAGGACTTTTATTTAATATAATTGAAAGCTCCTTTCTCCTTTTGACAAAGGAATCATTTGAACCCATTGTATAGTCCAATATATATTTTAATCGGCTTACAGCATTAATCTTTAAATTATTATCATTCAGATATTTTCTTAATGTAATCCTCTCGCCCTTATTAACCCAATAAGGGAAATTATCATATTTCGCCAAATATTTACTTTTAGCTTTTAAATCACCGGAGTCTATTTTTTCAGACATTTCAGAATATATGCGTATCTTGTTTGCATCCCTATTCCCAATTATAAACTCTACACGATCCGGATATTCATCCTTAAATTTTAATAATAAATTGACAAATCTTATATCACCTATACCGCGGTCCTGACAATCACCCCCGAAGACGAACATACTATCTTTTTGTTTAAAGCGTAATCTATTTTTTTTAGAATCTACCCATTCAATAACCTTTGATATTCTAACATATTTTTCAAAAAAATCAAGATTACCCTCAACATCCGTAAGATACGCACACACACTTGGTTTCCCTTTTCCACCGGTAACAGGAACAGCATCACCAAAACCTCCAAATCCATTTAATACAACAACAGGAGCAGCAGCAGCACCAGAAGCAACAACAGGAGCAAGAGCACCAGGAGCAAGAGCACCAGGAGCAAGAGCACCAGGAGCAAGAGCACCAGGAGCAAGAGCACCAGGAGCAAGAGCACCAGGAGCAAGAGCACCAGGAGCAACAACAGGAGCAGCAGAAGCAACAACATGAACAGCACCAGCAATAGGATTAGGAACAGAAGCAGCAGGACCAGTATGAGCTTGAGTAGCAATAGCTTTCGATTTATCTGACTCTTTTTTTTCATCCAATGTTTCAATTAAACCTTTTAATTTATCATAGCTCTCCCCTTTTTTATTATTGACTTTTTTGCATTCATTTAAATCTTTACAAAATACTATATAATTAGCTATAAAATAATATAGGATTTTTGTTTTAATATTAAATATAATGTTTTCAATATAATTTTTATACAAAGTTATATTACTATATTCCTGTAGATTTTTTTCAGCACGAGAATTACCTTCCGTTAATTTTGTCAATATACTATTTATAGTTTCAAAAAAAACATTTATTTTAACTAAAAATTCTATATATTGTTTAATCTTTTTTTCAATCGTCTCTATCCTTTTTTTAATCTTATCTAACTCTTTCTTTAAATCATTCCTTTCTATCTTAATTTTCCTTATATTCCTAATACAATCAGCATAGTCATTTTCAAACCCTTTAATTTTTTCTTTAAGCTCACTAACCTTTTTTACAGAACTCATATCTTCAGCAGCTGCTTCTACAGCTTCTTCTTGTCCTGCTTTATTAACTTCTTCATCTTCTCTTTCTTTATCAATATCAGGACGCTCTTTGTTTAAATTATCAAGATTTGTTTTTAAACTTTCAAGTTTGTTCTCATAAATATTTATATATTTATCAATTGTATTAATACGTTCTTGCTTATCATCCCTGTCATTTTTTTTTTCTTCAAGCTCTTTATTCATAATGTTAATATAATTTTCATATAGTTCGTTGTAATCTTTTAAAAACTTGTGGATATTATTAAAATATTGATGTAGTTCATCATTATCAAAAACACCATCATCACTATCTATAAACATTTTATAATATTCTGATTCTTTTCCTAACACAGGCAATAATTTATCAACATAATCCTTATTTTCCAAATTATCTAAAGCTTCTTTTATAGCTATCATTTCTTCATCTATAACCTTTTTAATATCATCTTTATTGACCTGCTTCTTTTTAGTAACCTTGTTTTTTTTTCCAGTATTTTCTTTACCCTTTTTTGGTTTATCTTCGGCTCCTTTAGCTCCATCTTCGGCTCCTTTAGCTCCCTCTTTGGCTCCTTTAGCTCCCTCTTCGGCTCCTTCGGCTTCTTCATCGGCTCCTTCGGCTTCTTCATCGGCTCCTTCGGCTTCTTCATCGGCTCCTCCGGCTCCTTCGGCTTCTTCATCGGCTCCTTCGGCTTCTTCTACTGCCTCCAAAGCTTTTTCTATTTTGTTACCTATAATATTTTTTAAAGCTTCATAATTAGTACAGTTGTCTTTTCTAGTTGATTCAATAATTTCGTTATATTTTTGAATTTTAAGCATAGTATCCTGCAAAATTCTTAGGTCACTATTATTATTTAAGTGAAGTAAGGATTTAATTATATTTTCTATAGTATCCTTATCAGTCTCTTTTATAAGATTATTTATATCTATTCTTGGTATTATATTGAGTAGATAATCGTGAAAAATATTTTTATATAGCATATTTTTAACATATGTTATAATAGCCGATTTATTTAATTCGTTATCAAAATAGTTTTGAGGATATGTTTTTATTTTATTAATAATCAACTCTCTTTTAGAATTAATTAGCTCTATTAAATTGAGATAGATATTTATAGCTTCTGATTGCTTATCGTCTATTAGTAATTTAAAAATAACAATACTATCTTTTATAGCATTCAATTCCTGCACTAAAAAAGCTTTATCATCTTTATTTTTTCCTCCACCACGCTGTCTGTCATTTAGATTAGCCTTTTTAATAATCGTATATAAATCTATATACTTTTTATTATGTCTAATGTAATATCTATTTTTAGAAGTATATATGGTTCTAAACCTATTATAAATATGTATCTTTTTATTTGTATTAATCATATTTATATACAAAAATCGCTATACTATTATATATTGATAAAAATTATATAAAACAATGGGCATAATATATATTTAAAGTAGTCAAAATGGATAATGTATTGGATAATGTCGGAGGCGCGGTAATCTCAAGCGATAGCCCTGAAATCCAAGACAAAAAATCCAAAGCAGTCGCAAAAAATGTAGATACTAACAAGGTTCTTGAATATTTTAAGGAATCTATTGACAGCACAAATAGCTATACTCTTGATGAATATAAAAAACTAATTACGGCAGCTTTTAAAGAAGCTTCTAAAAAAACAAGTAAGCGTTCGAGCAAATCAGGTGATGAAGTTGTAAAAAGGGAGCCTACTAAATATAACATTTTTGTCAAGGAAGAGATTTTGAAACTGAAGGCAGAAAACCCCGACAAGCAATATAAGGATTTGATGAAAATGGCTGCTGACAAATGGAATGAAAATAAATTGACTGCCTAATAATAGAGAATATCACGGAGCCTTGCATATAATGGATAATAATATAAAAATGCTAATAGTCTCTGTCGTCTATTTGGTTTTAGATGTAATATGGATATTTTTAAATATCCGTGAGCAAAATGAAAACATTATAAGAATACAAGGAAAACATACGGAAATCACATATAAACGAGTAGTCTATATAATAATTTGCTATATATTAATCTTGCTATCATTATTACACATAGCTATACCTTTGACATTAAATAATATCAGCAATAGCGACGATTTACAAATGAAGGCCTATAAATCAATCATATATGGTGGGAGTGTGGGATTTTGCATATATGGCATATACAATTTAATTTCATTGATAATTTATGAAAAGTTTGAAATTACTCTGGCTTTATATGATACGGCTTGGGGATGGTTTATATACTCTTTCATAACCTTATTATACCTTCTCTTGAAATAGAAGCATATGTATTAGATATATACATAGCATAGCCAAAATCAAAATCAAAATGATTAGATACAAAAACCCTGCGATAAATACCGGCGTCAAAGGAATTGCCAAGAAAATATTAGCTATTATGGCTATTAATAACAATATATAAATAGGAGCACCAGAATAATCCATTATTTTTAAATTATTATTGAAAATATTTAAATTTCCACTATTATTACTGCCATTATTACTACCATTATTACTACCATTATTACTGCCATTATTACTGCTATTTATAATATTATTTAATACAGATAACTCAGGACAATTCGGTGTGTTTGAATCTGTATTATATAAACCCTTGCTTACATTATTTAACTCATTGCATTGATTGACACTCATATTAATATTATATTATAAGTTCTATTATATTATAGTCTTATTTTTTATTTGATTTAGAACTTTTAGAACCATAATATAGATTATACATACTATATAGAAAATATATAAAAAGAGAAAAGAATATAAGTATCATTATGATATATACTATCATACCTGTTATACTTGCAGTTCTGCTTACTACACAATAAAACGATGTATCCTCTATAGGACATCTTACTACATTATTTGAACCAGAATTACTCATAAGAGAAGCGGCGCCTCCTGACATTACTCCGCTTGCCGTTCCTTCAAAAATACCTCCCGTCGCTCCACCAGCTACGCCTCCTGCAGCACCTCCAGCAGCACCTCCAGCAGCACCTCCAGCAGCACCTCCTGCAAAACCACCAGCCGCTCCTCCCCCAGCGCCACCAGCAGTACCGTTAGCCTTACCGCCAGCTCCGCCTGTACCAGTTGTCCCTCCACTATTACCTGAAATAAGTTTAGAAGGTTTAAATCCTTCATAATTATTCATTTTTTCATTCGTAAACATATAAAGGCGGTTCATCTATATTCAATTTTCTAATATAAACATAATATTATTATTTATTATTTACAGTGTATTAACCACCGGGCTTTTCTGCGTCGGGCGTCTCAAAATCATTATTATATATATATATGACAACCGTATATAATGTTAAAATGATTATAATAAAGATAGCGAGATATGTAATATTATTTATATAATCAAAGGCTTCGTCGTATCTTTTTAAAACAGATGTTGACTGTTTAGGGAACAAAGCATTTATATAATAGATAAATGCAAATAAAGTAAAAAATATACCAATACTTCTAATACTATCTCTTAGTTCATCTTCTTCATCATTCTTAGTTTTCTTTTTTTTTCTCCAACCACCGCCCCTACCTCCGCCTTTAAAGTTTTCAAAAAAATATTCGGTATATTCTTGCATTATATATTATAATATAATATAATATTAGAATATATATGTCTAATATTGTAGAAACATTTGCGATAATATTAACAATTATTATTAGCACAAGTATTATAGTTTGGGTTATAAATAAAAACAGAGGTTTAGATGTCAATTATAACAATTTAATAGAAATAAACAGCACTAATATATCAAAGAGCAAAGCAAGCAAAACAAGCAAAGCAAGCGGTGATAAATGCACGACTACTTGCGATGCTTTGGATCCTGTGAGTGATCCGAGATATAATATGCAGCAAATAATTAAACAATCCATATTATTGGAAGAGCATTTAACAAATAAAAACAAAAGATGCAGGGATTGTATTACTAAGCACTTCCTACATATAATAGGGTTAGCAGAAGAGGCCGAAATGTTGGCCACAAATCAAATTGAGAAATATCCTCTAATTAAAGAATCCGTAGTTCTATACAATGAATTATTTAAAATATGGATTAAAAATAAGAATCTAAACAATAATAATGACGATTATATCCTATACTGTACGGACAAATTGAGAAATCATAGAAAGCAATTGATAGTCCTATATTTTTTTAACGAAAAATATATGATTAAAACAGACAAACCTGAATCTCACCAAGGCTAATTCCGAGCCTGGTACATAGTAAGGTATTTAATTGTCTTATATGTCGCTGCGTGATTAAGAACGGCCTTAATGTCTATTATAGCGCTGTTATGGGCTTCAAGATGATGCGGGTGGATTTCAGAACCCATTTCAATATTAGGATACGAACAAGGAAATGTCGTGGCAAAACTATTAGCTGTTGAATATATTGCTACATCAGCCACTATCTGATATTCGCAAGAAGAAAAATCGTATTTTCCATTTATATAAAACTTATTAACTAATTTTTCCGCTCCTTTACGAGAAATTATATACATACCAGCACAAGGAAGCAAGTACCGCCATTTAATAAAGCTCTCGTTATTTTTAAGGAATAGCTCGTTATATAATATTTTAATAGTATTACCATATGATATGCACATCTGCAATATCTCAAAATCTTTAGGTGCATCTTTGATTAGTTCATCGTAATTTATATTAAAAGGCAAGAACATATCATCTTCCATAATAACAAACCAATCATTAGCTCTATTTTTTTCGTCTTCCAAACCCGCTTTCATCGCCTTGATATGACTAGATATACATGCGAACTCATATTCGCAATTTACGCACCCCGGATGTTTACAAGTAAGTGGTCTCTTATTTTCCAGTAAATCATCAAAATCATCAGGCGATATAGCAGCAACCCTATGATTCTTAATGTTGAGGCTATTAAATTGATTTTCCATAAATACCCTCCGCTTATCGCTCCGGTCAAGATTAATCCAATAATGTATTAATGACATTCTAATAGATTTAATATGTATAAGGATATATAATATATTTATAAGTTTGCAATATAATCTTATATGTATATGTATATGTATATTTTTATTGTGGTATAGTAGTTATATTATTTTTGTTATTATAAGATAAATGAAGTTAGAACTTAAAAAGTTTGACCCTACTAAAATTAAAAGCGATTCCGTCGTTGTTTTTATTGGTAAGAGAAACACTGGAAAAAGTTATTGTATGAAAGATATTTTGAGCTATAATAGAGATATACCTGTTGGTGTTGTAGTATCACAAACAGAGAGAGCCAACGGATATTTTGAAAAATTCATACCTAAAATGTTAATATACGACGAACTTGAAGAGAAGCTCGTTGGCAAGTTTTTAAATAGACAGATTAATATTACAAAGGATAAAAAGCGTGAATTAGAAAAACACGGCTCTTCTACAATAGACCCGAGAGCCTTCTTAATATTAGATGACTGTATGTATAACAAGACTTCAATAAAAGATAAAAATATAAGATGTATATTTATGAACGGTCGCCATTACAAAATCTTCTTGCTTATAACTATGCAACATGGACTCGGCTTACCTCCTGATTTACGCTCAAATATAGACTATGTCTTCATATTCCGAAACAATATAGTTAAAGAAAGAGAGAAAATATATAATCATTATGCCGGAATGTTCCCTACATTTGATGTATTTAATCAGGTGATGAATCAATGTACCGAAAACTTTGAATGTCTCGTCATAGATAATAAAACGCAATCAAATAATATAAATGATAATGTGTATTGGTACAAAGCGCAAGATAGTAATTATAAAATGTGTTCGCAAAACTTATGGGAAATGCAGGCTCTACAGGATCAGAGAGATTTAATGGGACTTATGAATGATGAAGAAGAGGAAGACAACGAGGATTTTGACCCGGGTGTTTTTCTGAAAAAGAAAAATACAAAATTGATAAAGGTCAAAAAAAACCAAAAATATTAGAAAAATCTTAGCCTTTTGTTTTTAACATTATTGTCATTATTTATAACTATCTCTTTAATATCGCTACTCTTTTTAGAGCTATTGTCTGTTTCAACAGAAAGCTTCCTTTCAATATTCTTGTATGCTTCTTTTTTTTGTAATAAATTATATTCATTAACGGATCCGGCTTTTTGTGCAATATTAATAGGCAAAAGTTTACCTTCTGCTTCTTCCTTATTATTTATTGAATACATAAACCCGCCCTTTTTATAGATTTCTGTTTTATACTCATCATTATCTATACTATTACTAATAGTTATTATATTACCTTCGTTTTTAACACTATTTCTATTTTTCTCTATTTCATCTTCTTCATCTTCTTCTTCATCCTCTTCTTCATCCTCTTCATCATCCTCTTCATCATCCTCTTCATCATCCTCTTCTTCATCTTCTTCTTCATCCTCTTCTTCATCCTCTTCATCTTCTTCTTCATCTTCTTCTTCATCATCCTCTTCATCATCCTCTTCATCATTCTCTTCTTCATCCTCTTCATCATCCTCTTCTTCATCATCTTCGTTGTCATCTACTTTTACAATTTTTTGTTCAACAACATCTTTAGCATTGTCTTCCTCGTTTTTATTTTCGTTTTTTTCAACTTCTTGTTTTATAATAATAGAATTAGCAGACTTTGAAGCTTCGGCTTCTTCTTCGGCTTCTTCTTCGGCTTCTTCTTCGGCTTCTTCTTCGGCTTCTTCTTCGGCTTCTTCTTCGGCTTCTTCTTCGGCTTCTTCTTCGGCTTCTTCTTCGGCTATAGTATATTTTTTGGTTTTACTTTGTTTAGATGATTTAGTTTTGCTGATATCTCGTTCGGCACTCTCTTCATCAATATTATCTTGTATTTGCTGGAATATATCGTCAAATGGGATGAAATCTCTAAATGTTTTTTTAATAATTACTCTAATATTCTCTTCTATGATATTCAAATTATTTTGATATTCAGAATCCTTGATGTTTTTATTATTAAATAGATAAGCATTTTTCCAAGAGAATATTGATATATTTATATAGCATTTGTGGATAAAATCTTCAGCCAATGGTATTTTAATTTTGATATTGCTAAAATGATCCTTGTACTCATAAATCTTTATTTTTATAGTAGTTATTATAATCATTTTAATAAGGTCTGGTAAATATTTGCATTTAGTTTTCTTTATAATTTTTTTGTATTCTTCGTATATAATATTATTATTCCATTTTTTGATTTGTATTAGCTCTTTCTGAAACTCTTTAATGCTCCCTTTAATTTTAGAGCAATCACACCATATATCATATATGCGCTGAGATAATGGTATAGCTATTACATCCTGTATATGTTCAATATATTCATTTCTAGTATCAATAAGACCTTCCATATATATATTAAATAGTAAATAGTATTCTTTATATAGACGCTTCAATCCCTTGCTTTCAATTTTTCTATCTCATTTGTTAAATAATTTATTTTTTCATTAAGCGTCTTAATAGCCTCTATAAATATCGGTGCAAGCTTTTCGTAATTTACTGTCAAATAATTACAACCTGATTTTGATATTAAATTATTGCTATTATCCATAAGGCAGTCAAATGGAGCCAAATTAACTATATGAGGAAGGATTTTATTAACATCTTGGGCGCTCAACCCTACATCTTCTTTATTTTTAGCACTACAATTGTTAATAGCTATATCATTGGGAATATAATAGAAACCATTCAATTTACTAATAATATCCATAGGATTATTGATATTTGATGTTATCGTTTTCAATCTATTATCTGAAAATCCCGAGATAATTACACCTGTTGCCGAAATATTACCAGATACTTCTAATTTATTTGTAGGAGATAAATTGCTTGCTCCGCCTATTTTGACATTTGAAGTATAATAAATGTGTTTTGTTGCTTCAATTGCGCTCCAATATGAATCGCCGCCTCCAATACTACTAACACCGCCATCACTTGCGCCCCCACCATCACCCGACCATCCTGTTGTAAGTTTACCAGAAACCCTTACATTACCTACGATATCCATTATATAATTATTGGCTACATCTACTGTTTTGTCGCCACCGATTTTAACAGGAGCACCATAATATATGGTATTTTTAGTAGTAGCTGTAACATTCTTCCAATAACTTAAACCTCCACCGCCACCACTTACAATTGTAGTAGTTCCTCCGCCAGAAACGGCTATATTCGCTATAAGATTACTATAATTATTATACAAGTAATTACTTGCGGCTCTTACATAATTGCTAACATTAGCATCAAGTGTCCTATAATCCAATACAAGTGCATTACTTGATGCGCTTACATAATTGCTAACATTACTATCAAGCCTCTTGTAATCCAAAACTAACGCATTACTAGAAGAGCTCACATAATTACTAACATTCCCATCAAGCCTCTTGTAATCCAACACGAGCGCATTACTTGAAGCGTTTACATAATTGCTAACATTCCCATCAAGCCTCTTGTAATCCAAAACTAGCGCATTACTAGAAGAGCTCACATAATTACTAACATTCCCATCAAGCCTCTTGTAATCTACTACAAGAAGATTACTTGCCACTCTTACATAATTACTTGCTCTATCATCATTTGTAGTTATATTAGCAATTTGATTGAATTGAGTAGCTGTAATATTATTTATAGATTCTTTAAAAGTAATATTGCCATTATAGCCAACACTTAATACTTCACTTGTTAAATTTGATACATTCATTATGTTATATCCCGCTGTCTTTTGCTTGATAATGACAGCATTATTAAGACTGTCATTTATAATCTCTAATCTCTCTGTTATATACACGTTTGTATCTAATGTAGTAGTAGAACCCAAGACAGTAAGATTAGATGTTGTAAGATTTCCATTTATTATAGCATTTCCAGTATATGTACTTAAATCAACTGATATAATACCACTTGCATTAATAGCTGTATTGGTTCCTTGTCTTACACCTCCTAATGCTCCAGTAGTTGCAGCGGGCAGAACATAAGTATTAGCTCCAGATATAACACCTGAACCATTTATAGTTATCGTGCTTCCATCAACTTTGACACCTCCTAATGCTCCAGTAGTTGCAGCGGGCAGAACATAAGTATTAGCTCCAGATATAACACCTGAACCATTTATAGTTATCGTGCTTCCATCAACTTTGACACCTCCTAATGCTCCAGTAGTTGCAGCGGGCAGAACATAAGTATTAGCTCCAGATATAACACCTGAACCATTTATAGTTATCGTGCTTCCATCAACTTTGACACCTCCTAATGCTCCAGTAGTTGCAGCGGGCAGAACATAAGTATTAGCTCCAGATATAACACCTGAACCATTTATAGTTATCGTGCTTCCATCAACTTTGACACCTCCTAATGCTCCAGTAGTAGCCGTAGGCAAAGTACTAGCTGTTATATAGCCTATTGATTTGACTGTTGAAATTATAACATTACTTGCCACACTTACATAATTACTGGCTCTATCATCATTGATAGTTATCAAAGATGATATCCGTGTATCTACGGCTCCCACATAATTGCTAACATTACTATCAAGCCTCTTGTAATCCAAAACAAGTAGATTACTTGCCACACTTACATAATTACTGGCTCTATCATCACCTACAGTTATCAAAGATGATATCCGTGTATCTACGGCTCCCACATAATTGCTAACATTTCCATTAAGCCTGTTGTAATCAACTGCTAATATATTGCTTGTCTCTTTGACATAATTGCTTGTATCAACATCATTATAAGCTATTAAATCTGATAGTCTGGTATCTACAGCACCTATATAATTGCTGACATTAGAATCATTTGTAGATATTAAAGTTGTTAATACTTGTCCATTAACAGTTAAAGTTGAATTAACTACTAAGTTTCCAGTTATATAAGCATTGCCATCCGTAATAGTATTTCCTACAATATGAAGTTTATTCCCTGCGGTTGGATTGTCAATTCCAATACCAACACTGCCTGTATTTACAATATTCATAATACGCTGATTACCCGCATTAAAAGTAATTCTATTATTATCAAATATTCCTGTACCATTTACATAATCAAACTCTATGCGTTTATCAGCGTTGTAACATTGAATACTATATTTAGATGAAGAGTTCCACGCGCCTGTTAGTAATATATTACCATTATTTAATGTCAATAATTGCGTAGGATTAGTAGTTCCTATACCTACTTTGCCACCTTGTATTCTCATGTCTGTTGTCCAAGCAGTAGTATTTGTAGCGTGAGTATTAAAATCTATATATGATTTATTCCACGCAGTACTTCCGGCTGTCGTCCAACCCGACTTAATAAAAGATGATGGCGTAGAAATATTAGCACTTCCTACAGCACTACTTGCAATAAACATTATACCAGCATCTTTTCTATTAGATGGAAAAGACATAGATGATACAATAACATCAGCGTCTACAATATCTACATTTGTAGTATCAATAGTTCCTTCTGAATTATGCGCTTGTAAAATATGTAGTTTTTTCAGTGGATTCGTAGTTCCTATACCAACATTTCCCGTATTTTTATTATCAATATTATTACCAGATTTATTCCACACATCGCTGCTAATCAATGAATCATTTGTACTTTGTATAGTAATACTTAAAATATTACTTATAGCATTTATGTAATTGCTAACACTTACATCACGATTTTTATAATCATTTACAATAAAATTACTAGTAACTCTAATATAATTGCTAATATTTCCATTAAGCCTATTGTAATCCACTGCTAAGATATTGCTCGTCTCTTTGATATAATTACAGGTATCAACATCATTATAAGCTATTAAAGCAGATAGTCTGGTATCTACGGCTTCCACAAAGTTGCTAACATTTCTATTAAGCCTATTGTAATCAACTGCTAATACATTGCTCGTCTCTTTGATATAATTACAGGTATCCACATCATTATAAGCTATTAAAGCAGATAGCCTTGTATCTACGGCTTCCACATAATTGCTGACATTCCTATCATTTGCTGTTATATTTGCAATTTTAGCAAACTCAGATACGCTTATATTGTTAATTGAATCACTAAATGTAATATCGCCATTATAGCCAATATTAAATACCTCACTTGTTAGATTGGATATATTCATTATGTTATATCCATTAGCCTTTTGTCTGATATCCACGGCATTATTTAAGCTATCGTTAATTATCTCTAACCTCTCTGTTATATACACATTAGTATCTAATATAGTACTAGAACCTAATACAGTTAAATTGGATGTTATTAAATCACCTTTGATGAATGTATTGCCCTCATAGACATCTAAAATTACACTCAAAGTTCCGTCTGATAATATATTAACATTATTTCCTTTTTTGATAGCACCTTTTTTATCTGCTGTAGCCACGGGTAATCTGTCAGAGTTTATTAGACCCTGAGTAATATTAACAGCATTTCTCGAAAAGTTGATTAGATTCGTATTTAATGTATTGGAAGTAGATATGATATAATTAGATAGAGACTTATCACTTGTAATAGAATAATTTATTAGATAGTTAGAAGTACCAAGCACATAGTTAGAAAGGTTAGTATTAATATTGTTAGCATTTCTTATTAGATTGTTAGAAGTTGCCAGAATATAATTAGAAAGATTAACATTAATATTGCTCGCGTTTCTTAGTAGATTATTGGAAGTCATATGAATGTAGTTTAAAAGATTTATATTGATATTGCTTGAATATGCTATAAGAATATTTGATGTAGAAGCCACATAATTTGATTGATATATATTGTTGTCAAATGAATATTTAAATAGCACATTTGAAGTTTCTAATATTAATTCTAACTGATTTCCTCCATTATTTTTAATAAAGGTCATTATTTCGTTTGAAGTCGCAGAGATATAGTTGGAGATATTTAAATCACTATTAGCCTGTGTATTATTTAAATTGATAATAGTACTCAATAAATAATTTGAATTATTAATATCATTATTGCTCGCATATAAATATAGAATATTATTAGAAGTTATTATTTTTTTATCTAATGCTTCTCTAACATCTATTACAAAATTGCTTATGATTGCGTCTCTATTCGAATAATCAATATTTAGAATATTAGATATGTTTAATACATAATTAGATTGCTTGATATCATTATCCGCTATTCTCTGTTTGATATTATAATTTATCCCCGACAAATGCGCCATCTCGCTCGCTGTTATATTATTAATTTTTCCAGTATATTTAATGTTACCTATTATATCCAATTTTTCTGTAGGTATCTTATTGGCAATTCCAATATTTCCATTAGATGTTATTATAAAAAGAGGGTTATTTATATTATTGTCATCTTTGGAATAACATTCTAATACGTTTGAATATCCTGTATTGTGTCTGATTTTAACACTCGGTTTATTAGAAGAATCATCTATATTATAAATATCAATATAGCCAGTATTGTAATTAGATAGATTTCTATGTATCTGTGTTATAAAAGGGCTGTTTGTTGTTACATCTCCCTCTAATATCAAATCTCCGAATACATGAAGATTTCCATTTTGGTTTTCAGTAGAATAATAGGAGCCTACATTTAAACGCGAACCTACTGTCAGCTCTCCTTCATATTGATTATTTATTATATATTTATTAATAGCACCATTCGCTATATTATCAAGATTTAATTCATTTATTTGCTGTTGTACATTTTTAGTAATTCCTGTGAGACTATGAATTTCGTTTGAAGTAACAAGATTTATTTTATCAGCAAAACTAATTGAACTCATTTCGAGAGCTCCCGTTGGACTTGCTGATAAAGTCGTAGTGCCTATTGTAATTGTATTAGCGCCCACAAATATACTTTTCCATTTCTTATCTGCTGAACCAAATGAAAAAGTATTATCTAATGTAGGAATTATACTAGCCCCCATATATAATATTTTATTAACATTAAGAGGTATATTTGGCATTGATATAGTATCATTTTCAATAAATCTTTTAACGGTTCCCTGCTCTATAATATCTGCCGTCAATGTACTGGAACCTGTACCACCTCGTGCGATTGATAATGTCCCTGATGATATATTATTAGCATTCAAAGCATTTATCAAAGAACCGTTTCCTGTAATATTAGTAGCCACAAGAGTATTTGTAGTATTATTCCAAGTTAAATTAGCAGATTGTATCGGAGTATTAGCAGCATTCCCTACTAGGAGCTGATTTGCTGCTAAATTATTAGCACCAGTACCACCCTTAGAAACAGGCAAAACACCAGCAGATATGTTATCAATATTTAAACCTGTAATATTCTCTCCTGAACCAGCTATATTTGTAGCTGAAAGCGTATTTGTAGTATTATTCCATGATAAACTTACAGATTGTATAGGTGCATTAGTACCATTACCTACAATAAGCTGATTTTGAACAAAACTACCTGTTCCTGTACCGCCCCTTGATACACCAAGAGTACCAGTAGATATATTTTCTGCACTTAGAGCAGTAATATTTGCTCCTGAGCCTGATAAAGTAGTTGCTTCTATGTTGGTAGCCGATAATATACTACCTATATTATTCCAAGTTAAATTACCAGATTGTATTGGAGCATCAGTCGCATTCCCTACTACGAGCTGATTTGCGACTAAATTATTAGCACCTGTACCACCCTTGGAAACAGGCAAAACACCAGCAGATATATTATCAATATTTAAACCTGTAATATTCTCACCCGAACCTGCTATATTTGTAGCTGAAAGTGTATTTGTGGTATTATTCCATAATAAACTTGCAGATTGTATAGGTGTATTAGTACCATTACCGACAATAAGCTGATTTTGAACAAAACTACCTGTACCCGTACCACCCCTGGATACACTAAGAGTACCAGTAGATATATTTGCGGCACTTAGAGCAGTAATATTTGCTCCTGAGCCTGATAAAGTAGTAGCTTCTATGTTGGTAGCCGATAATATATTACCTATATTATTCCAAGTTAAATTAGCAGATTGTATTGGAGTATTGGCTGCATTCCCTACTAAGAGTTGATTTTCAGCTAAATTATTAGCACCTGTACCACCCTTGGAAACAGGCAAAACACCAGCAGATATATTATCAATATTTAAACCTGTAATATTCTCGCCCGAACCTGCTATATTTGTAGCTGAAAGCGTATTTGTTGTATTATTCCATGATAAATTTGCTGATTGTATAGGTGCATTAGTACCATTACCTACAATAAGCTGATTTTGAACAAAACTACCTGTTCCTGTACCGCCTCTCGCAATTGATAATGTCCCCGATGATATATTTGCTGCATTTAGAGCAGTTATTAAAGAACCGTTCCCTGTAATATTTGTGGCAGCAAGCGTATTTGTAGTATTATTCCAAGTTAAATTGGCTGATTGTATAGGAGTATTCGTGGCATTACCTACTACGAGCTGATTTGCGACTAAATTATTGATACCCGTCCCACCCTTAGAAACAGGCAAAACACCAGCAGATATATTATCAATATTTAAACCTGTAATATTCTCGCCTGAACCTGCTATATTTGCTGCAGAAAGCGTATTTGTTGTATTATTCCAGGATAAACTTGCAGATTGTATAGGCGCATTAGTACCATTACCTACAATAAGCTGATTTTGAACAAAACTACTCACACCAGTACCTCCTCTCGCAATTGATAATGTCCCTGTTGATATATTTGCAGCACTTAGAGAAGTAATATTCGCTCCTGAGCCTGATAAAGTAGTTGCTTCTATGTTGGTAGCCGATAATATACTGCTTATATTATTCCATGTTAGATTTTCAGATTGTATTGGAGCATCTGTTGCATTCCCTACTATGAGCTGATTTGCTGCTAAATTATTAGCACCGGTGCCTCCCTTGGATACAGGCAATATACCATTCGTATGAGTAGATAAATTGATTAAATTATTGAAGGAAGATGCCCCAATCCCACCTCTTTCAACTGCTAATATACCACTTGCTACATTATTGGCATTTAATAGAGTAATACCTGCGCCATTCCCCGAAATATTAGTAGCAAATAGAGTATTATTAGCCCATGTCAATCCGCCGCTTTGAATAACTGCGCCTGTACCATTGCCTACTATTACCTGATTTAATGTCAATATATCTTTTCCGCTACCACCCTTGGATGCTGGTAAAATACCCGTAGTATGCGAAGATAAATTAATTAAATTATTAAGACTATTAGTACCTGTTCCTCCCTTAGCTATGGGTAAAATGCCTGTTGTATGCGAAGGGAGATTAATTAGATTTTCAAGCGTAGTTGAGCCAGTCCCCCCCTTAGCTACAGGTAAAACACTGCTTATATTTGCAAGTCCCAAATTAACATATATTTGATTGTTGCCATCTATTTCTATACCTCCTTCATCTTTAATATTAAGATTAAACGCATTTACATCTTTGACAATACCTGTCCCGCCCGTTGTTTGTCCTGCACTTGAAAATTGAGTAAAGTTAATAGAATCTGTTCCTAATGTTGCAAAATTGGAAGTATTAAATACATACCCTGAGTTTTTATTAATATTGCCATTTTTCACAAATACGAAAGCACCACTTTTGATATTTTCAGTACTATTGAAATCTTCGCTTCTACTCCATGTACTTGTTGATGCGGTATAAATACCATTCTCATATTTTAGATTCTGATTCTTTACTAAGACTCTGTTATTAAGTGAAGTAAATACCCCATCTATCTGTATTAGGCCGGCGGGAGGATAAGTAATATTCACAGTAGTCGCAAGTTCTACTGGATCTATGAATGTTAGACCAGAGACAACTGAATCTAAATCATTTTTAGTAGCGTATGAAGATAAATCAACTGATAGATTACCACTTATAATACCATTGCTATCTATTTTAATAGTTATATTGTCGGGTTTAATTGCACCAAAATTATTACATGTTGCTCGCGGTAATAATATATTTGATATTTTTAAATTATATGAGTCATAATAAAATAGCGAGGCAGATAAATCATCTACCCTTTTATTTAATAAGTTAGATGAAGATACTATATTATCATTTGTCTGCTGTATGATATCAACATTATTTCTTTTATATATTCCTGTAATATTCATATTACCGCTAACATCTAATTTTTCGTCTGGCTGTGAATTGCCTATTCCTACTCTCCCATTTTGTAATATTTTTAAAATACTATTGCTATTAATATTATCCTCGTAAACATTTACGATATCAACAAAACTGTTATCAGAAAAAATATTGAACTTTCCAGCAACATTCAATATATCATTATGGTAATTATTTACTATAAACTTGTTATTTACTCCATTATTAATTTCGTCCGTTGTAATATTATCTATTCTTAATGCAAGAGTATTGGAATTATTTAATAAAAAATTTGACATAGTATTATGATTTACGCTTATAATACCACTCAACCGGTCATTTATACTAAGAGAATAGTTAGATAAAGATGTATCTTTTATATTTATGATAGTATTGATATTGCTATCAACAGCCCGAATATAGTTGCTGACATTGGAGTTGTTAGAGTCAATGCTCGTAAGAACAGTAGTATTTATGATAGTATTAAGATTGCTATCAACAGCCCGAATATAGTTGCTGACATTGGAGTTGTTAGAGTCTATGCTCGTCAGCACAGTAGTATTAATAATGACATTCAGATTGCTATCAACAGCCCGAATATAATTGCTGACATTAGAATTGTTAGAGTCAATGCTCGTCAAGACAGTAGTATTAATAATGACATTCAGATTGCTATCAACTGCTTGAATATAATTGCTGACATTGGAGTTGTTAGAGTCAATGCTCGTCAGCACAGTAGTATTTATAATAGTATTAAGATTGCTATCAACAGCCCGAATATAGTTGCTGACATTGGAGTTGTTAGAGTCAATGCTCGTCAAGACAGTAGTATTTATAATAACATTAAGATTGCTATCAACGGCTTTGATATAGTTGCTGACATTGGAGTTGTTAGAGTCAATGCTCGTAAGAACAGTAGTATTTATGATAGTATTGAGATTGCTATCAACAGCCCGAATATAGTTGCTGACATTGGAGTTGTTAGAGTCAATGCTCGTCAAGACAGTAGTATTTATGATAACATTAAGATTGCTATCAACAGCCCTAATATAGTTGCTGACATTGGAGTTGTTAGAGTCTATGCTCGTAAGAACAGTAGTATTTATGATAGTATTGAGATTGCTATCAACAGCCCGAATATAATTGCTGACATTAGAATTGTTAGAGTCAATGCTCGTAAGTACAGTAGTATTAATAATGACATTTAGATTGCTATCAACAGCCCGAATATAGTTGCTGACATTGGAGTTGTTAGAGTCAATGCTCGTCAAGACAGTAGTATTTATGATAGTGTTAAGATTGCTATCAACTGCCTGGATATAATTGCTGACATTAGAATTGTTAGAGTCTATGCTCGTAAGTACAGTAGTATTTATGATAGTATTGAGATTGCTATCAACAGCATTTATATAGTTAGAAACATCAGTTATAACATTATTGCCGTTTTTAATAAAATTTCCTCCGATTATAATATCATTTGCTACTGCTATATTTCCATTTTCATTTATAGACAATATATTGCTGGTTAAATTATATGCGTGTTTTTCAATATTAAATTGCGAGTTTGAACTGGATAATCTCCAATCGCCGCTTGCGCCGCTTGAGGTATTCCCGAATGTTCCAGACCCCCTTTTAAAATCTATATTAATAATACTATTAACATTATTTCGGGGGTCCTCCAGCCGAAGAGCAACATTGCACTGAACTAAATGAAATAGAGTTTGTGGATTTGTTGTACCATACCCCACATTTAATATATTCATTTATATTATTAGTTCTCTCTATCTATAATATTAATATTTATATTTAATAAAAAAAAATGACAAATCTTTATAATTTTTGTTTAAGATAATTAATTTCAATCTGCTGTAATTCTATTTTTTTAGTCAATTCTTGAATTGATTTTGTCAATAGAGGAATTATAGAAGTATAATTTATACCGTACATATCATTATCATCTGAGGGCTCAACGACAACTTCGGGGAATATATCCTTTAATTCTTGAGCTATAAAGCCATAGGATTTTTTATCAGCAGATTCCTGATTCAATAGCAAATAAGATACCGGATTCAATTTATTTATATCATCCAATGCATTCCCAATATTTTCTATATTCTTTTTATATCGCGCATCACTCGTTTGAGTAACAGAGACACATTGTAAATTGGTACATTTAAGATTACCGGCAACTTCCAATTTATATCCGCTTGATTCGCTCGGTGTCATTCCAATTCCAACTTTGTCATATGCAATTGCTATTGTAGTAGTAATAGGTTTGTAGGGCGTCCCATTATTCCATATTTCGCTCGCCGTCCAGCTAGAAGATGTTAGAGGATAATTTGAATTATTAACATATGCCGGTCTATTAATATAGAGTTTGCCAATTGTATTGTCCAGTTTTGATTTCCAAAATGCTGTATAATAAACATCTTCCTCAGTATTTGGCATATCTTCATAGGAACCTGACACATTTATTATGGAATGCGAGTACATACTATTATCTGCACCAAGATTGTGTGATATCCAACAAGGACTGCATTCTAATCCTCCACCATTAGTTCCATTAGCATCATTTATAGGCACCCAAGAGCCGTTGCCTATTTTTCTATATAATTGCAGACCCCACCAGCGCGAATCTTCTGCATAATCCATACCTATATGACAAGTCATAGATACGAGGACTTTTGATTGAATATGCGAAGGCTTTATCTTGACAAAAAATCCATTGTTTTGAATATCTATAGGAACCCATCCGACGGAGTTCAATTCTTTTTCAACAGTTTTAGAGTAGGTTTTGTGTATTGTTTGTATTGTCATACCTTGTGTGAATTCCAAAACAAAAGGGGAGCCATTCAAATTAAAAGCCTTGGCATTTATAATACCATCTATATCTAATTTATGATTTGGCGCTGTACCGACACCTATATTACCCACGCTATCTATAATAAACCTGTCTTTAATTATGGTATTGCTACCCGAAGATATTATATAATTGTTGTTGCTATTTGACATTCTCCACCCGCATTTATTTAAGTTATATTGCAGGGCATTGCTAGTTCCGTTAATTAAATCTATTGATGTTGATAATTGTGCTCTCGCGCTCCCGTCGTTATTTATGCCATCATCGTGGATTTTAATTTTGCCATTTGCTCCGCTCAAAGCCAACAAACAGTCTGGTTTGGCGGTACCGACACCGATGTAATTATTATAATATATATTGTTATCGCTGTTAGTAGTCCATTGGCTCGTCTTGAATATTTCGTTATTTACCTTGTATGTCCCTGTTATGTTAATATCGCCGGCAATATCAAGAGAATGTTGCGGTTGTGTATTACCTATGCCTACAAAATCTTGGTTATATATGGTAATTATATTTGAGCCTTCGCTAGGTATATATGGAGTTCCCAATTGCCATATTTCGGTCGCCGTCCAGGTTGAAGATAACACAGAGGAGTTGTTTGAATTATATTTGGCAGGTCTATTTAGATAAATATTCGCGCTTCCGCCATAATTATCGCCCAGGTTCGTTTTCCATTTTACTGTGTAATAAACATTGTATCTTGAATCTGGCGTATCAAAGAATGTGCCGTTAATATTAGCTACGAAGTTTTCATAACTTGTCAAATTTGCTCCGAGCGTATGAGATAGCCAGCAAGGCGTAGCATTATCAGGGTTATTTTCAGGACGCGATGCTACTACTTCGTGCCAATCAGTTATTACATTTAGATTGTTATCGGTCATTTTTCTATATAATCTAAGACCCCACCAGATTGATTCGGGATCACTGTCTATGCCGATATGCATAGAGAGATTTATTAAAATCTTTGATGTCCTGTGAGAAGGTTTAATTTTTATTAAAAAGCCACTATTAACATTTTCATCAATAAACTTCCATCCGCTGTCATTATCTAAGCCAGATTCTAAATATGATTTAGTATTTGTATATGTCTTTGATAATGTTTGTATAGGCATATTTTGAGATATAACCCCGACACTTCCTCCTCCACCAGTTCCACCAGAGCCTTGCGAGAATAATACTCCCTGTTTATATATATCACCTTCAATATTGATACTTCCATTAATATTTATTTTATAAGTATCTCCGTTATTATCCATTTCAATATGCGGTTTTGTTCCGATACCTATATTACCCGTCCCACCGTCAATAATTAGGCGATCACTTATAAGATTATTTTTACCAGATGAAATCGCAAAATTGTTATTGCTATTTGATATTCGCCATCCAAATAAATCATTGTTTTGTATAGAATTATTAATGCCGTTTATAAACTCTATAGAGGATACCTGATTATCAATATAAGGATTTTGTATTTTAATATTGGCAGCTTTACCGTATATATTTAGCAGCGAACTAGAAATATTAGTAGTTCCTATGCCTACGTTGAAATTGACAAATAGATTGGAGTTTGCCCTGATATCTCCTTGAACGTCTAACAAATATTCAGGATTCTGTTTGCCAATCCCAACCTTGCCATCTTTTTTGATAATCATCTTTTCAATATTGCTTGTTATAAAGCGTAGCTCGTCATTATTAACACCAGGGGCGCTCTCGGCACTTATAAAAGTATCATTATTTACATCTTTGACGCCTCCTAGTGTTCCCCAGTTATTACCTGCTCCATAGCCTTCAAATTGATTGGTATCTGTGTTATAACGGATAGTACCTTTGATTAGATTGATTCCGGCAGGTCGCTGGATATCTGTACCACTTGGTATTTTGATGCCGTCTGTCGTATTGATTTCCAAATATACTTTGGGAGATTCGGTACCAATGCCTACCTTGCCATTATAATTAATATTAAAAACAGGGATATCATTATTTGAAGCCGTGAATATATTATATGAATTATTAATTTGCTTAACTATCAGAGCATCTCCTGTGCCAGTATTTGTTATATTCAATTGTTCTGTAGTATATACATCAGTATTCAAGGTTGTTGTTACGCCATATACAATTAAATTAGAATTGATAGTTAAATCGCCGTCAATAAATAGATTATTATTATATTTATTAGCTACTATGAATTTATTTATAGAAGTGCTATTTTCTGTAATTAAATCTGTTGTTAGATTAGTTATTCTGGTAGCTATAAAATTACTTGTCTCCAGAATATAATTACAGGTTTCTTTCATAATATCGCGATTGTTAATAGTATATACAAAATCGGTTCCAGGTTCGCTAACAATATTTATATTGCCTCTCACATCCAATTTACTTTGTTTATTAGGATTTGTTACTCCTAAGCCCATAATACCATCGTAGGTCAGAGTCATAACCTCGCTATTCAAATTAGAAGCCGAGATAATATTGCTTCCTATATTATTCTGCCGGGCATTTAGCAATACTCCTTGTGGTTGCATAACACCAAACCCAATACTTCCGTCATAGGCTACTGTAAGCACTTCTCTATCCAAATTGGAAGCAGAGATAATATTGCTTCCTATATTATTCTGTCGGGCATTTAGCAATACTCCTCGCGGTTGCATAACACCAAACCCTATGCTACCATCATAGGCTACTGTCAAGACTTCGCGATTAATATTAGAAGCTGAGATAATATTGCTTCCTATATTATTCTGTCGTGCATTTAGCAATACTCCCCGTGGTTGCGTAACACCAAAACCTATGCTACCATCATATGCAACCGTAAGGACTTCTCTATCCAAATTGGAAGCAGAGATAATATTACTTCCTATATTATTCTGTCGGGCATTTAGTAATATGCCTCGTGGTCGCGTAACACCAAATCCAATGCTACCATCATAGGCTACTGTAAGCACTTCTCTATCTAAATTAGATGCTGAGATAATATTGCTACCTATATTATTCTGTCGGGCATTTAGCAATACACCTTGTGGTCGCGTAACACCAAAACCTATGCTACCATCATAGGCAACAGTAAGGACTTCTCTATCCAAATTAGAAGCAGAGATAATATTGCTACCTATATTATTCTGTCGGGCATTTAGTAATATTCCTCGCGGTTGCGTAACACCAAACCCAATACTTCCATCATAGGCTACTGTAAGCACTTCGCGGTCAATGTTAGAAGCTGAGATAATATTGCTTCCTATATTATTCTGTCGGGCATTTAGTAATATTCCTCGCGGTTGCATAACACCAAACCCAATACTTCCGTCATAGGCTACCGTAAGGACTTCCCTATTCAAATTAGAAGCCGAGATAATATTGCCACCTATATTATTCTGTCGGGCATTTAGTAATACTCCTTGTGGTCGCGTAACACCAAAACCTATGCTACCGTCATAGGCTACTGTAAGCACTTCGCGGTCAATGTTAGAAGCTGAGATAATATTGCTACCTATATTATTCTGTCGTGCATTTAGCAATATTCCTCGTGGTTGCGTAACGCCAAAACCTATGCTACCGTCATAGGCAACAGTAAGGACTTCTCTATCCAAATTAGAAGCAGAGATAATATTGCTACCTATATTATTCTGTCGGGCATTTAGTAATATTCCTCGCGGTTGCGTAACACCAAACCCAATACTTCCATCATAGGCTACTGTAAGCACTTCGCGGTCAATGTTAGAAGCTGAGATAATATTGCTTCCTATATTATTCTGTCGGGCATTTAGTAATATTCCTCGCGGTTGCATAACACCAAACCCAATACTTCCGTCATAGGCTACCGTAAGGACTTCCCTATTCAAATTAGAAGCCGAGATAATATTGCCACCTATATTATTCTGTCGGGCATTTAGTAATACTCCTTGTGGTTGCGTAACACCAAAACCTATGCTACCGTCATAGGCTACTGTAAGCACTTCTCTATCTAAATTAGAAGCTGAGATAATATTGCTTCCTATATTATTCTGTCTTGCATTAAAAAGAATGCCTCGCGGTTGAGTAACACCAAATCCAATACTTCCGTCATAGGCAACTGTTAGGACTTCTCTATCTAAATTAGATGCTGAGATAACATTAATATCTATATTATTCTGGCGTACATTTAACAAGACTCCTTGTGGCTCTACTACTCCCAATCCTAAGCTACCATCATATGCTAATGTCATCAATTCGCGATCCAAATTAGAAGCTGATATAACATTGGTATATTCATTATTTTGTCTGATATTAAATAGAGCACTTTGTGGCTCTGACACTCCTAATCCCACGCTTCCGTCATAGGCGACTGTCATAACTTCGCGTTCCAAATTAGCAACCTGTATAATATTTTGGTTATGTTTTTGGAATACTGATAATGAAGGAATATTTCCTTCACCTTCAATATATAAATTACAGTTAATATACAAATCCGCATATAAATCAAGATTATATGTATTATTTAATAGTTCAGATTTATGTAATATTAAAATATCATTAATTACATTGGAAGATAAATAATCTTTTACATAAAAGAACTTATAATCAATATGATTATTGCTAGCATAAGAATTAATTTCAAGACCATTTGAACCCAAAGAATTAAAATGAATATTACTTGAGTTTATCTCGTATTCTTTATAATAATTTTTGTTAAGTATCTCAATTAAATCATTGCCATTTGCGTCGTATATGTGTCCGTCAAATCTCAAATCGCCTCTCATATCTATGCCACCGTGAATGAACATATTACCTATATTATCAATTTTGAGGGGGACAAATTGCTTATTCGCGGAATTAGCATATTTTATTTCAAATACTCCATCATAGCTGTATATTTCGTGTCCTTCAAAAACACTATCGTTTTTCTCAACATCATTTATCAAAGAGATATGTGGTTTATAATTTTTATAGTTATAGTTGCGAATTCCTATATTGATATCTTCTAAATTATAATTGCAATAGTTATTAAAATATTCTTCTATAACTATAGTTTTATTTATAGGATTACCCAAAATATCAAAGGTATCTTGGAAAACATTTGAACTAAATTTCTGGATAACCATATTTCTTTGCGTAGCATTAGCATTGTTGTTAATAGAATAGTTGGATGTTCTAAAAATTATATTATTATTTTGAATATTAGAAGTTATATCAAGATATGCCGTGCTTAATTCAAATAGCTCTTCAAATATAATATTGGAAGTTGCAATATTTAAATGATTAGTATGAACGGAATAAAATACGCCATTATATGCTATATTAGAATTGTATTTCAAAACATTTGTAGTATATGTATTTAAATATATGTTGGAATATTCTAAAAACTTTAGATTGAGATTAATAGCATTTTGATGATAATCCATATAGGTATGTTCCATTACATTTTCAAGGGCATTAAAAGGCTGATTGGCAGTTCCAAAAGTTGTTGTTATATAGTTGCTGATATTAAAATAGTTGCTGTTATTAATTTTCCGAATATTTGAACTAACACTAATAGCTATATTGCACGATATGTTGTCAGATATAATATATCTATTTATATATTCATAGTTGAATAATATGTTACTATTATAGACATTAAATACGGCTTTGTCATTTACGGAAAGCATTTTTTCTGAAATATCGCTTGGTTTAATATCGTCGTTGCTACTGTAAAATATGCCTTGCGGTACTAAGGAAAAATCGTTTTCTTTGAATAAATAATATTTATCCTTGACACTATCGGTTTCTATGTTAAATATTAGGTTATTAAGAGGCATATAATCAATATCTAAATTGCTGAAAAAATACGGATAAGCGATATTAGAATGTACTGTAATATACGAGAGATTCCTTGATATTAGATTATTTGTTTTGAATATGAAGCCATCGTCTTGCAGATTATTAGAAGTGATAACGTTATTATTAGCATCTATTGCCGGTAGCTCTGTTATAGCCTGTTTATAAAAACTGAAATATGTCTTGGACGCATTATTCCAATTAGATGATAATATATCAAATAGCACTTTGTCATAATCTATTTTAACTGTACTATTAAACATATATTCATAGCTGTATCTGCTCGTAATAGCCATAGGAACAGTATCATAATCGCTTTTAATTACAAGGGTCTGATTTATGTTAGATGCAAAGTCTTCGTTGAATCCGTATCGGGCTCCTCTGCGTTTATCTCCATTATATTCAAACGCATCAATAGTGAATACATTTGTCATAACTGGTTCGTTATTTAGATCATCTACAGTAGCTGAAGAGACATCAATAGTAAACTTGTGATTGTTATGAAGATCACCGCCTGATATAGTATGATAAATATTTTTTCCCTCGGAGTTCAATAAATTGATAGAAGCCGGATATTTATTGTTGGTAATTTGAAGGCCATATTTTTCATTCCCGTCAATATGAAAAAGGATATTAGAACTCTTGTCTGTACCGAGACCCAAGTGAGCAATAGTACTATTGGCATCGCCGTTATCACTGACTCTATTAACAAATCGCAAAAAGTTTTTATATGAATCATTGTTATATACATTGAAATCAAGATAAGTGTTGCTATTATTATTACCCACACTCATTTGAATGGCATTTCTGATATTGTTTTGCTTATCTATGGCATCATCTACTAATTGAAGGTTGCTATTATAAATTGCTAATTCTATCATAGAATAGCAAATATTGCTCTTAGAATAAGTAATAAACTTTGTAGTCGGATTATCATCATTCATATTTTTAATTATTACAGGAATCTTCTGATTTTCCACAGGGTCTATTATAACATTTTCTCTGGGTCTCAAAATATCAATAGACATAGCAATTTTATTTGTAGATGCCGAATATCCTGTATCAACGCCACCGCCAGATATATAATTGATATATCTGTCTACTCTTTTTAGATTAGATGATAATGCTTTCATAGTAAAATTAAAATTGCATCCTTCGTTATCTAAAATATTAACATTCCCGTGAACATTTAGGTCGCCATATATTGTCATAGCAGATTTATCTTCATAGGATACCTTAGGGTTATTAACATCTATGTGATATTTTGAACTTATCGGATCATAATAAAACGACATACCATATGAAGTGGGTTCAATTGTTTTATCAGTGTATCCAATTTGCAAAGGGCCGATGCGCATATAATCTCTGGCGTCAAGGTCATTATATTTATGATTTTTATAAATGAACCACTTCTCTTTATTTCTGTCTTGATTAATATCTCTGTCATACTCGCAGATATCAATACCACTATAATCTGCGTTATTAAAAAGACCGCCACCACGAACACCTCTATAGATGCGTATAGTTGAATAATTATAATCGTTCGTGTATAAGTTTCTAACTTGAAGAGGCGTAACATTAGCTTCGCCGTTCCAGCCTATAGATATATTCTTATTAGTGTAAAAACTGTCAGCCGAACTCGCTTTTTGTAGGGTTTCTAATAATATGTTATTTTGATAATATAAATCGGCGTTAATACCTTTTTTAACATTGAGGCCTCTCATATCCGAAGCGAATGATATAAGCTCGTTATAATTTATGCAAAACTTATCAGTTGATGTATCATATAAATTGAAAAAGTTTTTGCCATTATTATAAACAAAGTTCTTGGTCCTTTTAAAATTGTTATCTTGTGATACATAATAATCGTTAGCTGCTATATTACCCGCAATATCAAGTGCAAAAAGATTATCGGGATTCAATTTGTTTATACCTACCTTGCCATTTAATAAAGATAGCGTTGGAGGGGTATTTCTTATATTGGGAAGAAACCTATTAGAAGTCAATATAGATATATCACTTGAAGGATAAAAATATATATTATTATTTTTTCCCTGTACCTTGTTCGTGTTAAATATCAAGCTGTTGTCGTTATAATCAAGTCGCGAGAGTCTTCCAATATTTGCGACGTATGTCTTGTTTTCTATGGTATTTTTTAGTAATATGTCAAAATTATTGCTCGTTGTTCTATCATTCTTTATAATATTTAGGACACCATCAAAACCGTCAGTATCTGTGAGACCAATTCCAAGTTTATTAGGAAAATTGACATTACAGTTGGCATCAAGAGAAGCGATATTGCTGCTAACATAAACGAATATATAGTTGCTACCATCTACTATGCTTTTTTCAAAGTTCCCTGTAAAAGTATCATTTGTATTGAGAGGTGTTACGCGCTTATTATTGATGAATAGGTCGTTATTTATATTAAGATTATTGATATTAATATTTTGGACGCTGTCAAAATTAACATCATTATTAAAGGCAACTGTTCCTTCAAAAGTTGAATGTTCGTTGACCTTCAAATATTCAGTTGTTAAATTACATCCAACTGTTGCATTATTGGTGATATTAGCATCGCCTGCGTTTAATATCTTTGAGACAGATAGATTATTATTAAATCTGTATAGAGAATCCGTAAAATCACCGCCATTTATTTGTGTTGCATTTAGAACCCCTACACCTGTTCCGCGAATATATATATCGTCAAGATGTTTATAGGTATTTGTTTGGTAATCGTGTAATAATATGTCATCAAATGTAGATAGTCCTTTTACTTCAAATTTAGATTTACCGATTTTTTCAACGGTAGTTGTGCTATTATTTTCAAAAACCCTTTTATTATAATTTTTTTGCGAAGTGTTATTTGTACCGATACCTATATTATTATTTGCATCAATTGTCATAGCAGGGGCATTATTAGAGTTGTATATAGGTAATGCTCTCGTTCCATAGGCAGAATTAATACTCTCAGAAGAAGTGCTAATATGAAATTCAAGCGGAACTCCTTGTGTTGTAGAAATAATAGCAGGAGATATATTGCTTCCACCAATCATACCAATACACATTCTTGAAGGTTCTTCGGCATTATTAGTATCGTTTCTTATAGAAATATGCATACTGCTGAATTTATTGTTAGGAGTGGTGACAATGTTTAGCGGATGTGTATTTTTAAATGTATCAATATGGCCTCCGAAGGTAACGAAGTTTGGAGTATAAACATTTTTAACATCATAATTGATATTATAGAGGTTGTTATAATTTGTAATGTAGCCTGTTTGGAAAGGCTGAGACACCACAAGATCGTTGGTTTTAACGATAAACTCCTTAATTAAATTGCTTGTTATAGTTGTTGTATTGTCAATTCTGATATTATTAAGCTCTAACCCGGCTGCTTTAATAATACCCGAACAATGAATATTTTTATCTACATATAGCGAAGTATCAAGTGTTAAACTTTCGCGCGCAAGGTTTCTTGATGCATTTACGGAAGTACCTTGGCTATTAACAAGAAGAGACCATTTAGTATTTAAAGTATCACCTGGAATATATGTTTTCTCTCCTACGGCCAAAAATTCATCTTTATTTAAATCTAAACTATTGATATTTCTTGCTTCACTTTCGCTGTCCAATTGAAACCCGATAGCAACCGAATCTATTTGGATTAGGGGGGCTGTTATATCATTAGCTAGATAACTCATTTATTATCTTATTCTATTTAAAAGAAAAATACATTTAATATTTATATATATAAAAATTGATATAATCATATTTTGAGAAATAGATATAACCAAGATATATAAATAAAACTAAGATGAAAAGAATTGATAATATCCATAATAAAACGATGGATATTGATGTTGAAAATCAACCATATAATTCAAAAAACATTCTGATAAGCGAAGAGGACTTATATAAATTGCTGAGTAGCAATGGTTTGCCTGATTTAGAAATAAAGAACATCAATTTATATCGTGTTGCATTCGTTCATAAATCTTATTGTACTATGAAAAATATTGATTTTGAGAAAAGTAATGCAAATTGTCCGTGTGATTGTCTTCCTCTTCAAGATATGTCTTATGAGCGCCTTGAATTTTTAGGGGACTCTTTGCTTGGAATGATTGTAACGAATTATTTATATAATAGATTTCCAGACCAAAACGAGGGGTTCTTATCTAAAATTAGGACGAAGATAGTAAATGGAAAGATGTTGGGGTATTTGTCGGATAAAATAGGATTACCGAAGTTCGCCATTATATCTAAACAGGTTGAAGAATCCGGTGGAAGGAATAACTATAAAATTATGGAGGATATATTTGAGGCATTTTTAGGGGCACTCTATTTGGATTTTCAGACAGATGCTGACAATATTATTATTCCCAATATTAATATAAATCCTTCTTCAGGAGCGGGATATTTCGTTGTAGAATCTTGGATAATATATATAATTGAGAATTACATAGACTTTTGCGAACTCATTAGAATTAAAAACAATTACAAGGATATGCTGGTATCTCATATGCTTCATTCTTTACAGGATGTACCACAATTTAAAGAGCTTAATGTAACCGTAAAAGATAATGTTAGGATATTTACATATTGTATCAAAGACAAGAATGGGAGCATTATTTCTACGGCTACTGGAAATACTAAAAAAGAAGCGGAGAACAATGCATCTAAAGAGGCTCTTATATACTATAAAGTTAGTATCCAAGAATACAATTCGCATATTTAGGAATATTTAAGAGATATGTGCGATATTTGGATATATTATATATAATATTATATATTTAAAAATGAGTACTAAGAGTACTAGTATAGCGAGTGAGGCGAGTATTGAGAATATTAATATTACACATTTAGTTTTATCGGGGGGTGGTATGCGTGGTGTTATATTTGTGGGTGCTCTTAGATACTTATATTTAAATAATATGCATAAGAATATAAAACATATTGCAGGGTGTTCAATAGGTTCTTTAATAGGTTTTATGTTTGCCCTTAAATTAACTATTTATGAGATGGAAGATGTATTATATAATTGTATGAAAGATAATGAGTTATGTTTTTTATCTATTAAAAAGTACATAAGATTAATTACAGAACTTGGTTTATTTGATACAGAGGTAATGATTAAGCATTTAAAAATTATAGTAAAGAGGAAATATGCAGATAGGTGCAATGGTATGAAGGATACAAAGGATACGGGAGATCCCGACGAGTATAATGCCGATGATATATCAGATACTATTACATTCTCGCAATTATCTAAAATTTTCGGAGTAAATATGTATATATCTTGTACGAATATAAATACTTGTGAAAATGAGATTTTTTCTATTGAGAAAACGCCTGATGTCTGTGTATATAAGGCTTGTTGTGCCTCAATGTCTATACCATTATTGTTTAAGCCGATAAATATAGGAGATTATCATTATTATGACGGGGGATTAACTAACAATTTTCCTATAAAAATATTTGCCGATGTGCCACGAGAGAATATAATAGGTATGCTTTTGTATAAAGATAAAGACAATGAAAATACAGAGCATATTCCTGTAAAAACTATAAATTTTATATATATTGTAAAGCAGTTGATGACAATATTAAATATTCTAAGAGTAAAAGAGGTTTTATTAAAGCAGATTCAAGATAGCAAATATACTAATTATTATCGCCCTCAAAATCTCGTTTTAAAAAGCGGAATGAATATAATATTCGCGAGGAAGGGAATGCGATTACATATAACTAAAAAGGAGATTGACGAAATGGTATTTGTCGGCTTTGAAACAATGACTGAATATATTGACGAATTATCTGCAAAATATACAGCTGATGCTAATGCGCGCATTGATGCGATTAGTCTTTGATTAATATTTTTTTATTGATGTAATAGGGGTTTTTATTAATAACCGTGGCATTTGCAGGTAATTTGGTGATAAATATTTTGTCGGGGGCTTTTAATAATATTGGCAGAATTGTATCAATAGTTAATTTTTCTAAATATATGCTATTATTTTCATAGCTACTTCTATAGCTGCCACTTCCGCTACTTGAACGACGACTATTATTAATAGCTTTTCTAAATGTTTTGACATATTCGCCGATTTCATCAGATGGCAGATTGTTATCTATAGATATCCAGGATCGCGGTTCTATCTTTTTATTTCTAAAAGCATTTATCAATCTTTTATAGTCATCGTCAATAAGGGATTTTTTGACAGATTTGATTTTTTCGGCAAAACCGAAATCATAAATATACATAACGTATTCGCAGGATTTTAGATAATAATTTTTACCATAAATATTATAGTGATGATAGCTATTTTTGGTAACATTATAATTCATATGATATAGAAAATTTCCCCAATGACAATCGCCGTGAATAAATCCGAGATGATGAAATGTAGATATAGATAACATTATTTGGATAAATACATTATATAACACGCTGTTATTTTTGAGGAATATTTTACTATTACAGAGCTGTTTCAAATCGCCTCGGGCGAGCTCATTTAATAAAATATAGTATTTCTTATTTAGAACGATATCTGGTAAGTTTTTATTGGATATTTTGTCGCAGATAATAACTTTGTAAGTTAGAATGAAATGTCTTGATATCATATTTTTAATAACTTTATCGGTTATTTTCAAGTTAATCTGTGCTTCAAACAGATTAACGCGGTTATTAATCATAATTTTTGAAGCAATAGGATATTTGCCGAATTCATTTTTAATAGATGCTATATAAATATACCCGTATTTGCTAATAGAACCGAACTTTTTTGTAAGAAATACCTTATTATTGATATTGTATCCGCGAACATCTTCATTTTTTTTAGAATTGATAGAGTATTCTTTTAGACACTGTTTATTATTTATATCTTTTAATTTGTTCGTTATATGCTTATAATAGAATATTCTTTTGTCTATATTATATTTGAGCGTTTTATCCTTAAAATATTTAAGTAATGCATCGGGAACTTTAATATCTATTTCTTTACTGTTATTCATATCAATATATTTGTTATTAATTGTATTTGAGAAATGGCTATATGCGGACATATTTTTAGTGTTAAATAAATGGGATTCTGCCATTATCTTATATATCTTCTATTTATAAAGCAATATTCTAATATAATATTATAATAGATTTAATGAATAACAAAGAAGAAAAGAGGGGCAGAGCTGAGCCGTATATATTTATAATAGATTTGGATGGAACTATAATAGGTGATTGTAATTATCAATGTGATTTGTATAATATTATTGAATTGGTAAAAAAATATAAGATGAAGGGGTTAAATAAATATACGGCGCTATGTAATAAATATTTGAATGAAAGTTATTCTGAGAAATCTCTATTAGTGAGACCGCATTTTTTCACATTTATTAATGCTATGAAAAAGCTGTATCCATCAAGCTATTTTTATATTTATACGGCTTCTGAGAAAAAATGGGCGAATAAAGAGATAGCTATAATAGAGAAGCATAATAATTTTAAGTTTGACAGGCCACTATTAACGCGCGATAATTGTATTATGGATAAATACGGGGATATAAAGAAATCCATTGCCAAGATACTACCTTTAATTAGCAAGACCATAAAGATACCAAATAATTATGATATTGGCAAGAGATTATTAATAATAGATAATAATCCGACATTTATAGATTATACAGATAATTTGTTGATATGTCCCTCGTATAATTATATGAAATTTTATGATTTGCGACAGACTTTGCCTAACTATAATAAATGCGAGGAGTTGAAAAGCTATATTAGCAGATTAATAAGAGAACAGAGACTTAGTAAGATATCAAAGAGGTCTGAAAACTTAGAGAAGACATACAAATGGCTATATAAAAAATGTAAGAAAATTAATAAATACAATTCTAAATATGAGGGAGATACATTTTGGAAGGACCTTTCCGTGCTTATAAAGCATTACACTATTACTTCATATAGCCCTAAAATAATAACCGAAATCCAAAAAACTATCACAAAAAAATAGAATCCTAAGCATAGACCTAAAATGTATCTAAAATGTATCTAAAATGTTATGACAAGTTAGCAAATAAGGATATGATGATATAATAATGATATTAGAATTATGATATATGTTAGTTTTGATATCGGGGTTAAGAATCTTGCCTTATGTATATTAAGAAAGACTGAGATATTGGAGATATTGGAATGGCGTATCATAGAATTGGCTTCGTCTAAGAAGGAGATTAAAGGGATTGATGATATATCTGAAAGAATATATATTGAGATGGATAATATTATTGGTGGGTTAAAAAATACGGGCATTAATATGATAGATTATGTATTAATAGAGAATCAGCCTTCTAATTTAAACGGCATTATGAAAACTATCCAGCATATAATCTACGGTTATTTTAGTTTAATTAAATATTGGGACAAGGAGGTCGGTAATGTTGTCCTTGTCAATGCCTCTTTAAAAACTAAGAACCACATCTATGTTATAAATATGGAAGCGAATGCTTGTAAGGGAGAGGGTGGAGAGGCGAGGAATAAGAAGGGATTTAGGAGGGATAAATATAAGAATAATAAGATGCTGAGTATTGAGTTGTGTCGCGAATATATTAGCGATAACGAGGAATTAAAGAAGATATTTAATGAAAACAAGAAAAAGGATGATTTGAGTGATGCGTGTTTGCAAGCTGTATCCTATATTAGAAGTAATACGAAGGGAGATATTACAAATAAATATAATAAATTATATAGTAGTTATATATGCTGTAATGAAAATAATGAAAAGGAAGAAGCGTCCTAAAATATTAGTAATAATGATGTATAGTAATCGCGTGTTGAATAATATAAGAAAGATGCGTTTTAAAAAATCTATAAGAAATGCAAGATTATGTTTTAGAGATTGGTACGATGAAGAAGGTATTGCAAAATTATTGAATAATTTGGAAGATAAATTGGATGCTATTATAGTATCTGGTTCTGATTATCGCATAGTTGATAGAAGGTCTCCGAAGGTTCCAGAGATAATATTTAAACACGCTAACAAAATACCTATTTTGGCAATTTGTTACGGAATGCAATACATTGCTGTAAGATTCGGGAAGTTCTCAAATGTGAGAACGAGAGATGCGGGATATATTAGAAACTATGATAGACCTTTAAAAATAAGGTATCCTTTTGATATTGTAAAGACTAGATATAGGTATAATCATAATGATATTGTTATCAAAGTAGGTAATAATATTAAGACTGTAATGAAAAGAAAAGATATGATAGATATATTATATCATAAGAAGAAGGATATATTGGGGATACAATTTCACCCTGAATATTATGTAAAATCTGGGAAATTATTTTTTGGCACTTGGTTATCGTGGCTATCTCGTAGAAATAGCTAATGCTAATATTTGGAAACTTATTTTTTCATAGAATGCGTATTAATAAACATTTAAAAATTATAATAGATATATAAACATTTGATACCCAAATAAATATATAATATGGCTTTACTATCAAATTTTAATAATAGAAATGATGATTTAATTGAATTGAATAGAGAAAGTTTCAATAAGCAACCTTTTAGTTTTAATATACCAGGAGGTGGTGGCAAGCAGTCCAATATAGCTATTAACGAAGAATTGTTTAATAGGAAAAAAATAAGTGATGATGTTATATCAATGTCTTCTGGCGGTTCTTCGCGCGGAAGTTCGTCGGGTGGTAAAAAGAACTATATGAAAAATATCGGCAACATATATCGCCATAAAGATAGAATTGGCAGAGGTTCGCGAATAGAAAGCGAGAGCGATAGTGATGAGAGTAAAAAGAGTTCAAGTCGCTGCAAGATTAAAAAAATATATGATGATAATGTTAGCGAAGCCAGCGGAGGCAGCGAAGCCAGCGGAGGCAGCGATGAAAGTAGCGGAAGCAGTGTAGGAAGCGATGGAAGCGATGGAAGCGATGGAAGCGATGGAAGCGATAGGAGCGATAGTGGTGGCAGTAAAAATAAGAATAAGTTTTTGAGCCCTAAGGAAATAATAAAGAACGAGATAAATGAAAAGAGAGAGATAATATATCAGCTTGACAGAATGGAATCTAAGGGATTTAAGATACCCTTCAAATTCAATATGAACTCTGATATTGAAGAGATGAGGACTGAATACAATAGGCTTATTAGAGAAAAGGAATTGGATGGGAGTGTTAGATTTCAGCAAAAAATGTTGATGGCATTTATCTCGGGGACTGAATATATTAATGGGAGATATGACCCGTTTTATATTAAGCTTGATGGGTGGTCAGAGCAGGTAAATGAAAATATAAATGATTACGATGATATTTTTGAGGAATTGCATTATAAATACAAGGCGACGGGCAAGAAGATGGCGCCCGAATTGAGGCTCTTTATATCACTGTCCGGAAGCGCTTTTATGTTCCATTTAACAAGCAGAATGTTTAAAGAACAACCGCTTCCTGATGTAGAGAATGTTCTCCGTTCTAATCCCGAATTAATGAAGCAGTTTCAAAATGCGGCAGCAAAACAATATGTTATGGGAAATGGTGCTCCGCAGCAAATGCCGCAAATGTCTCAAAATCGCGGGTCAAGCAACGATAATATGGGGTTATTCAATATGGTAAGTAATCTATTTGGTTCTTTAAATAGCGACCCTGTACCTTCAAATATGCCGGCATATGCACAAAATATGAACGCACAAACCAGAGGTATGGCATCACAGTCTAACGATAAAAAGCAATATGAAGATATTGATAATATAATTAAGAACGTTCATAGCAAGATATCAACTGATGATAGCGATAATAATATAGAGACTCTTTCAGTTAGCGACGAAGAGATTACTTCAATTATAGAGGATACGGCGGATATCCAGATATTAAAAGGGCGAGGAAGACCTAAGAAGGGGACGCGCACATTAAATATATAAAATACAAAGGATATACGATATACATACGACTACTATTATGAAAATAACTATTTTTTTAACATATTATATGATATATGAATAAAAATAAAGGTTAAATTGTAAAATAGCTATTTGTTATTTATCTATTTTTTCTAAGATTGGTTATTTTTTTAGCGGATTTATTAACAAAGCTGCCGACTTCTTTAACGGATCTAACGATTCTATCAGGGGTGCTGCGTAGAGATTTCATAGGGTTGCGGATAGTGTCTTCCACTTCCTCTTCAAATACTTCTATCTTGGATAATAGGCTGCTTAGTGTGCTTAATAGGATAGGGATGATAATTATGGTGAATAGGAGGGTTAAGAAGAGGAAGAGAGATATCATTGTACCTATAGAAATGATATCGCGACTTAAATCCTCCGAGCATTTGCATTTCTCGTTGGTTAAATATCTAACATAATCAAAGGCGTAGTATATGTATACGACGAACATTAAGAAGAATACGAAGGTAGCAATTGATAATAATTGGACTACGACGAATCCCATACTTTTAGCGATAGATTTAAGCGATATAACAGAAGTTATTATGAAATAACCGAGGGCTATTACTGTGAAGTTCTTGATAAAATCCTTGTTAGGGTGTTCCGAACATTCACACCCCATATTCTCCAGTTTGTAAATATAACTGAGGATTATTAACAATAATATAGCAAAAATTGCTTGGATTATGGCACTACTATAAAAAGATAAGTTATTTTCACTCTCTTTCATTGTACTATTTCTTACTCTATACTATTATATAGAAATAATTTATTTATAATTCAATAATATTATAAATAAAAAACTTTGTAGAATTATCCAAGTTTTTAATATTTATATTTTTAATTTTATCTATTATACAATTATATTTAGCGATAGCCAAGATTTTATATAATTGTTCCAGTAAAATATCCAGAATATATTTATAGATATCGGTATTATATACAATACTAACCACGTAATCTGCGATATTATTTAGCAATATTAGCAGTTCTTCGCGTTTATATTTAATCCATATCTTATTAATATTATTTATCCCACGCTTCCATTTGGTATATTCGCAATACATATCGTATTCGTCGTTCAATACCATAAGATTGTTTTCGTATATATATCTTGGCGGATCCCATTCCTTATTGTTTATGTAATTATTCCAGAGCGTATCAAGCATCTCACATACATATTCCTTGTCAAATATAGCGAGTATATTGCTATACAGTTCGTCTCCGCTCGTTTTAATATAATTCCATATAATCATAAAAATATCGTCCTTGATATCATTATTATCATTTACAGCGATAATTTCCTTAATTTTCTCGTAGATACTGTCCCTGTTTTTAATACTTAGTTTATTTAAATTACCTATCAAACACCTTTTTAGCTCGGATTTCTTCGTAAAGTCGGGTATTATGATGTGAAATCTTGATTTAACCTTAGGTTTATTATACTTCTCCTTATTATTATATATTTTTTTTGCCCATATCATTTTGGGGTCATAATAAGAGTTGAAACACGAATATGTATTTTTAATATCTACGGCTTTATCCAAAATATTGTGCGGTATATCTATGGAATTATATATATCTCTAAACTGTTCTATACCAATCTTGATGATTTGTTCGTCCATTATAATTAGTTATTATAAATAATCTTATATATTGATTACATAACATAATTATAATATTCGATATATCACAGTATCTAATAAAAATAAATTATCACATCAAAATATATAATTATAATATTATAAGTTCACTTGCGCGTTTTTTGTATTATCTAGATTTTTTCCCTCTTCGTTTAAGTAAACCACCTGTCTTTGAAGACGAGGATGCTCTTGACGCAGACGAGGATGCTCTTGACGCAGACGAGGATGCTCTTGACGCAGACGAGGATTTTGACGAGGATGCTCTTGACACAGACGAGGATGCTTTCTTAACACTTTCCAGCTCATTTTTCATTACTGTAATACTCATACAAATGGCGGCAGCTTCATTCTTCATATTTTTAATATCAGTGTACAATTTGGATAGATCATTTTTTATTGGTTCCGGTACATCGTACGATCCTGGCCTACTACTCCGGGCGGGGTATAATTCAAGTTATAAACACGACTTTCCCATTAATTTTACTTTTCTTTAATACGCTTCTCAATGTCTTTAACTTTCTTATCCATCTCTTCAATATCAGAGCGCAATTCTTCTTGACTTCCACGATTCATATTCTAATATATAACAAGATTTTTTAGTTATTTTTTGAAATGGATAATATACATAAGGCAAAAACAATAATAAATAATAAAGTATTAATGACGCGCGAGATAATTAATAGATTAGAGGAGCTATATTCAAACTATCTTGTATATAGAACTATAATTGTGTGCGATGATAATAGTCTTGACAAGTATGTCAATATACTTAGAGAGAATAATTATGATTGCTATGTGTTAAAAGATTATGACGCGGCGATAAATTATGATTCTCTGGATGTAAGGATATTTTTAATAGAGAAGGGGTATTTTATCAAGTTTATCAAGGGGTATATTGATAATAAGATTAGCGCAAATGCGGATACGGATACAGAGACAGATATGCATAGATATGGGGCGTATTTTTATAATTCAATTATAATACAATTTGATAATGATAATGACTATGATATCATAGGAGAAACCGAGAGAATAAAGAGAGAATACAAGGAAATATCTAATAATTATGATATTATTATCTAATAATAATTTAGAAGATTATACAAGTAGGATATTAATATGGCTGCAAAAAAGAGTTTTTTCGGAAGCGATATATTTATTATGATTTCAATAATATTATTTTTATTATTGGCTATTGCCGTTTTATTCGCATATAATAAAAATAAAATAATGGAGACTTTTATGGGCGAATCGGCTGATAAAAAATATAGAATGGAGTATTATTATATGGACGGTTGCGGGCACTGTGAGGATTTCAGTAAATCCGGAGTATGGGATAAGCTTAACGGTGAATATGGGAATAAATTAGACTTTAAAAAGTATAATATGAAGGATTGCAAGGATAGAATAGATAAATATGAAATCTCTGGATATCCCACTATTATAATAATAGATAAGAGAGAATCAGAAAAAAAGTTAGAGGAATACAATGATGACAGAAGATACGATAAAATGAAGGTATTTGTAGGAAAATACGCCGAGATGTAGGTATCTGTAGGTATTCGTGGGTATCCGCAGGTATCCGTAGGTATTCGTGGGTATTCGTGGGTATCCGCAGGTATCCGTAGGTATTCGTAGGTATCCGTAGGTATTCGTGGGTATCCGCAGGTATTCGTGGGTATCCGTAGGTATTCGTGGGTATCCGCAGGTATCCGTGGGTATCCGTAGGTATTCGTGGGTATCCGCAGGTATCCTGAAAAATAAGAGTATATAAGCCTATTAATAAAACTTTAATATAATAAAGGGTATAAATAAAAATGGGAGGCGGATTGATGCAATTAGTTTTGAAGGGTAATATGAGCGAATATATTACCTTAAATCCGCATATTAATTATTATAAATATGTTCTCAAAAAACATACTAATTTTTCTATGGAAACTATTGTTATTACTTCTACTGGCGATAGCAATATTGGTTTTAAACCATCCACTTCTGAATTGCGTATTAATTTTAAAATAAAGCGTTATGCCGATTTATTATCGGGTTTGTTTTTGACATTCAAAATCCCCGATATATACTCGGATAATATATATAAGTTCAGGTGGGTCAATAATTTGGGTTTCAATTATATTAAGGAAGCGCGTCTTAAAATAGGGGTTGTTAATATAGAGACACTATATGGCGAATGGATGAATATATGGAATGAGCTCACGAGTAAAGATAATATTGAATATAATAAGTTGATAGGGAATATAGATGAATATACGGCGCCTTTCAATTTTGTTCCAAAATATCGTGTGTTAAATAACAGGCTTTATAATGTTACTTATCCTGTATCAAGTTTTGCAAAAACTCCTCAAACACCGAGTATTAAAAAGAGAAAAATACAGGTTCCGCTCAATTTCTGGTTTACCAAGAATCCCTCGCTTGCGCTTCCGTTATTAAAATTAGAGAATAACGAGGTTGAATTAGATATTTATATTAACGATAATGCTTTTGAGGGATTATATCAGATATGGAGTAATATATTGAATACCTATGTGAGTCCGCTAATGTATAATACTACACACCTCCCGGCAGTACCTATATCTATTGCGACATTCGTCAAGCCAAGCGATGTCAATTTTGATGTTAATAATGAGCTATTATGTACCTATGTATATTTAGATAGTGCAGAAAGAAGTAGTTTGTTATTGAATACTAACCAGATTAATTATATTATTAATACTGTTAAGAAAACGCAGGCAATTGCATTGAATGCCAATCATACGCTAATAGATATAACAAATGCCAATCATCACATTAAGGAGATTATATGGATTACGCGAAGAAGCGATTCTGTCAAAAACTTCAATAATTATACAAATTACACGGGGTCTCACGAATATAGCGAGGGTCTTGGAATATTAGATAAGGCGTCAATATTATGGAACAGAGAAATAACACGCGCTGATTATGATGCTACTTATTATAATCACATAGAGCCTCATAAATATCATACGAATATACCGAGAACGGGAATATATTGCTATTCATTCGCTTTATTTCCTGAAAAACAGATAAGCTCAGGTTCTTATGATAATACGCAAATTACTACCTCATTATCTGTGAATGTAAATCCGGAGGTTAAGGATGATGACAAATATACATATATCACTAAAATATATACTGATATATTAAATAGAGTCTATCCGGTCAATTTTGAAATTACTATATATGTTATGGAAATAAATGTCCTCACAGTCCTTAATGGTGGTGCTGGCTTAAAGTTCAGCTAAGCTAAGAGACCATCGGCTATCAATTATTTTTATATTCTTTGATATAATTAAAGTATTATGGATTTATTTGTATTGATAATAATAATTGTATTTGTATTTATAATAAAATATTTAATAGATACTATTAACTCTCTCAATGGAGAGATAAGAGAAATAAAAGAAAAATGTATAATCGGCAGCAAGGCCTCTGGAGCCGGGGGAACCGGAGGAGCATCTGGGGCAGGAGCGACCGGGATAACATTTACAAAAAACACCGAAAAACCTTCTGATAATGTTAATAAAGAGTTAATAAAGACCCTCGTATATTTTAAAGACTACTTTGATAATAACAAATAGAGCTGTAAATACATATAAATAATATAAGCGTTTATAATTAAATGCCGAGAAAAAGTAAAAACAGCGATGTTAAATCTACAATAGATAAGAAGAAAGGCTTAATGAATACTATTGTAAAAGACGTTGTAGTTGTGGAAAATGAGGATATTATATTGCAGTTGCCGATATCTGATAATGATATAAATAAAATAAGTATTACTGATGAATTACACGAAGCCCCGACGCCATATGAGCCGAACTGTTGTTATATAAATGAGACTAACTTTTATAATACGATTCAGGATAATTTGATTAAGGATGATAATGATAGAGATAGAGATAGAGATACTAATATAGATTATAATGATAATATTATTAAATCTTCAAATAATTGCTATTGGTGTTGCCACTCTATTAAAGACAGGATATATGGGATGCCTTATAAATATAATATTACTACAAATACTTATATATTGTTCGGGAACTTTTGTTCGTTAGAATGTGCGAATGCATATAACTTCTCTTCACATTGTGGGAGCGACAAAGTATGGGAGATAAATAGCTTGATACAGATGTTGAGCAAACATTTTGGATGCACTCGCCCGATACGCCCAGCACCTTCAAGATTTTTGCTGGATATCTTTAATGGTCCTATGAATATTGAGGAATTTCGCAAAGGTCATCATTCAAATGAAAAAACGCACCTATTAAATTTGCCACCTATGATAGCCACTACATACAATTACGAAATTGTAAATACATCCTATCTCAAAAACATTACAGATAATATGAATAATAAAATTGAGGCAAAAAAAAACAAAAAATGATATAAGAACATTGATACAATAAATATTGTGAATTACCCAAATTACTATTGCTATTAAGAATGACTAGTCTTGATAATAATTGCGGCGTTTCTACCGAGTCGGATGCGACAGATACGCGAGCTATTGTGAAAGCTGAAGATATAAACTTTTCGCATTATAGAGTTTCTACTATAACTTGTAATGCGAATATTGGCGAGGATATTAATTTAAACTTGAAGATGCTGTTTGAAAATATTGTAATAATAGATAAGGATGATACAGACGGGATTGTATGGGCACAATATATGAAGGATGGCGATGATTTAAATCGCGGGACATATCCCAAGAAGAGGAGGAATAGTAAAAAAAATAAGATGAAGAAAAATAGGTTTGATAACCAGGTTACAATTATATATAAGAACGATAAATATATGCCAAATGTAAAAATATTTAAGAATGGCAATATTCAAATAACTGGAATAAAGGTCGTTGAGGATACTGTCGTTATTGTCAATCATATTATTGCGAATATCAGGAATATCTATGATGATATTAGTAAGGACATTATAAATAACAGCGATGATAATTATGAATTGAAATTGAAATATCAGAACTTCAAGATTCGGATGATTAACACGGATTTCAAGGTATATTGCGACGATTCTATGATGGTTCAATTCGGTTTAAAGAGACGCGAGATACATAATATATTTATCAGCGAACTATATAATAATAAGTGTTCGTTTCAGCCTGGAATATATCAAGGGGTTAAGCTAGAATATTTCTGGAATAAATGCAATGAAAAAAAGAATGGTATTTGTTATTGCCCTAAGAAATGCTATGGAAAAGGAAAGGGAGAAAAAGTCGGTGATTGTAAAAAGGTTACCGGGGCTTTGTTTGAGAGTGGGAGCATCTTAATTACAGGCGGCGTATCTTTCGAACAAGTAGATGAGGTATATAAGTATATCTGTACTTTCTTGATTAAACACAAAGATACTATTAAGAAAATCCAACCAACCAATCTTGTAGCTCAAGATATCGCCGCGTAAGCTTCGCGAGCTTCGCGAGCTTCTATATTATATCTGTTGTATGACAGCTGAAATTGTAATTATCATTACAGTTGGCTGATGTATATTTTTTATATTTATCTGTATTTATGTGATTATTTCCAGGTCTATTATACGAGGGTATGTGATGGCTTGCATAAAAATGCGAGGCATACACGACGGCGTCAGGTTCAGGAGGAGGCATTTTATAACTATTACCCCAGGGTTTTTTGTCAAATAAGACATCGCCAGTATATAATCCGGCATTTTTTGGCTGAGGAGGGACGGGAACATTATGGTTATAATCTAATTCAGCATATTCTAATTCTTTTTTCATTATTCTATATATAAAATAGATATTATTATATAAAGATAAAATTGATAATTAATTTAAAATAGTATGAGTACTGAAAGTACTGAAAGAAAAAGGAGAAAGGTTGCTGATTTTGTTAAAGATGGTATGGAAACTGCTGATATAAAAGCGATGGTTCAAGATATTGTATTGTATATGACAGAGAACAAGGCAAAACATTCATCCCACGCGGAGCTATTGAATGAAATGAAAAAATCAATTGAGGGTATCTTGTTTTTTGAAGAGAGATATCCTATGTTATATGCTATGGTTACGAAAGAGGAGGGATTTGAATATAGTAGCCTTGAATATTTTTTAGAGATGCGAGAGAAAATTGTAAATAACCAATTAACATCAGAACAGGCGTCAAAAGTAGTAGGCCAAGTATGGTTTGATAAGTACTATAAAAAACCGGATGGCGAAAAATAGCAGGCGAATACAATAGGGGTTTCTAAAACATAATCAATAAATTCATTAATTTTTCTTGCTTCTTCCATAATAGATATACAATAGGCTACAAATACAATCTGAAAGTTTCTATATTATAGATATTTCTTATTTTTATATATTTTAACGAATATAATATTTTTATCTATTAAACCTTCTAAAAATACTTAGATTACCCTAGCAATCCTTGAGACACAAGAATATTAATATTTTTTCATTTTTAAATTTGAGTACATCTCTTGAATTATTTTGTAATTTCCAAAAAACTTTTGAAATTTTTGAAAAAACAGAAAGATGTACTCAAATTTTAATTTTCAATTTTATAAAATATCTTGCGTCTTTCTATGATATCATACTGGTAATGAGAAAATACACCAAGCCTATCAATAGCCTTCATAAAAAATAATAATAATCAATATTATAGGATTATAGGAATATAGGATTATAGGATTATAGGATTATAGGGTTATAGGATTATAGGGTTATAGGATTATAGGGTTATAGGATTATGGGAATAAATTTGTTATAATTTGAGATTATTAAGATAAAAATTGACACAAAAATGTATTTAAATTATTACTATCGCAGTCAAAGCAAGCCTAAGCCAAAAGCTAAAGCCCACCTACAGAACAGCCTATCAAACTTCAAAAGCCTTTCCAAGTTTTATCCAGAAACTCTTTCAGAAGAATGTCCGCTGCTGCTGTCCAGACTATCGGGATGGCCTTCAAGGAGTATATGAAGAATATTCCCGATGAGATTAACACCTCTAAGGGTTTGGATGAGCATTTCGCTCAGTTCAAGAAGGATTTCAAGGAGAAGAAGAAGAATAACAAGATTGAGATTGCCGAAAAGAAGAAGGATACCAAGAAGAAGAAGAGGAGCAATCTTGATGAGGATGGTAATGAGAAGCCTAAGAAGCCTCTTACAAAGTATCAGCAGTATATCAGGGACAATCAGCAAAGGATTCGCGAAGAGTTTCCTGAGCTTTCAAATACCGAAAGGTTCTCTAAGCTCGCCGAAGAGTGGAAGGCTTACAAGGCCACTCTCGCTGATGCTGTTGATGCTGATGAGGAAGAAGAGACTGTTGAAGCTCAGGAAGCAGATGAGACTGAGGAGACTGAGGAGACTGAGGAGGTGGAGGAGCCTGTCGTGGAAGAGGCGGTAGTTGAAGAAGATGAGAAGCCTAAGAAGGCCAAGAAGGCCAAGAAGGAGGCTAAGACTGACAAGAAGAAGAAGGATAAGGATTCTGAGTAAAATATAAATTATAAGATGGTGTAAGATAGGGTAGGGTAGATTAGGATATATATTTTTATATTTTATTTATTGGTTTTGTTTTTTGTAATCGCGGGTGTTATTATAAATATCTAAATAATAATATAGATGCTTATAGAGTTGTTTATTGGCTCAGTAATAATTGGAGTTATTATTGGGTTGATTGGTATTGGTGGTGGCATTTTGCTATTGCCTTTATTAGTTTATTATGATTTTTCGTTTCAGCAAGCTGTAGCGATATCTCTTTTCTTAAATACGATACCTAATGCATTACCAGGATTATATCTATATTATCAGCACGGATTTTTGGATTTTAATGCAGCTATTATAGTAGCCGCCGGAAGTATCCTTGGTGGAGTTGCAGGGGCTTATATTGGTACAAATAATTATATAGATGACAGGACATTATATAGAATATATACGGTATTTCTAATAATGACAGCAATATATATGTACTGCTATTATTGTTAGGGCTATTGCCAGAGGGGGGCTATCGCAAAAACAAAAAGATAAAAAATGATAATATTATAAAGTAATAAGATATTCAAGAGAAGATGTCTAATAAATCTAAGAAGGCGCTAGGACAATTCTACACGACAAATAATGAATATATTCTACAAAATATTACTATACCCGATAATATCTTTGATATCATTGAGCCTTTTGCGGGTAATGGCGACCTTATAGCTTTTATAGAAAATGCCGGAAATCTCAAAAATATTAAATATAACATAGAGTGTTATGATATAGAGCCTAAGAAGGATTATATTATAAAGAGAGATACGATAAATGAGCCACCAGATTATAATAATAAATATGTTATAACAAATCCGCCTTATCTCGCGAGAAATAAAAGTGCTGATAAAAAGTTATTTGATAAATATAATGTCAACGATTTGTACAAGTGTTTTATCAAGAATATTATAAGCAATACTTGCTCGGGCGGGATTATTATAATCCCTTTAAATTTCTGGTCTTCTATTCGTCAGGCGGATATAGAGTTGCGCAAGTTATTTTTAGAAAAATACAAGATTATTATATTGAATATCTTTGAAGAACAAGTGTTTTCTGATACATCTTATACAATCTGCTCATTTCAATTTGAACTAAAACAATGTTATTGCGATAATATGATAGATATAACTATATATCCTTCAAAGGCTAATATAATTACCGAGCTAAACTCTAAAAATAACTATATGATTGGTGGCGAAATATATAAATTGCCTCTAAATAGTATTTATACAATTACGCGACTTACTAATAAGAATATTGACAAATATAATACAAATATCGTTGTTAAATGTATAGATGATAATATTACATCACAGATAGGATTATCATATGTAGAAAATAAAGATATATATATAGATAATACACCTAATCAATCGGCGCGGACTTATGCGACGCTAATAATAGAGCCGGCAATAGATGAAGAGAAGCAGAAAAAATTAATCGTTAGCTTCAATAAATACTTGCGGGAACATAGAGAAAAGTATAATTCGCTTTTCCTAACAAATTACAGAGAAAGCAAGGATATAGCAAGAAAAAGAATATCATTTGACCTTGTATATTCAATCGCCGAATATCTATTGGACAGATTAGATAGCACAGAATCTCCCTGATTTTACAATATCTTTATTATCAGATTCTGATTCTTCTTGGCAAATAACTGACATAGTGATATTTTTACTCTTACTCTTTATTTTTTGTGTAGCTGTCAATTTTTCATCATATTTTTATAAAAATTGATATAAGCAATTAAATATATATATTTTTTAACAAAGTATTATTATGAGCAGTGATATGCCTTCGTCCAATGTCCCCCCTAATAATCTTACTCAATTAATTGAAAAAACTTACAGTAATTACGACGGCAATACTACTTATGCAAATACTCTTATTAATACGCTGAAAAAATATCATTTCTGGCCGAATATCAAGGTTAAGAAGTTCAAAGATAACGAGGATATTGTTCTCCTTCATAATAATTACAAGATGAGTGATATTTGCGAATATAAAGAACTTTATGAGCAATGTCGGAGTATTGTATTGGACTTCTCTCTCTCATATAATAATAATGTTGTCGTTACATATGCCAATTCTATTCCACGAAGAATTAGTTATGAGGAATATATTTCTGCGAATTACAGCAATACCGATAGATGTTATGAGGCTTATGATGGAACTATTATTACTGTTTATAATTATAAGAATAAGTGGTATTTCGGGACATCCAGTTGTCCTGACGCGAATAGTTCAAAGTTCTCGCATCCTACGAAATCGCACGGTAAGATGTTTGACGAGGTACTATATGGATTTTATAGTAAATCTCCGGAAACTGCTGAAATGCTTTCGCACATTCCGCCAGATGATGTCGGAGAGACTCTGCGGGCTATGTTTGCATCTAATTTGAATCCCGAACACGCTTATGAGTTTGTCTTGATTCACTATGATAACAAGCATATAATTGATTATACTGATATGCTAGGCGAGAATTATAAGGAGCTCGTACATATCAATACGAAAAACAGAATTACGCTTGAAGAATATGATATTAATCAATCGGCTATCCAAGAGCTTTTTAATATGGGTGTAAAATATCCGGCTTATTTCGCAGATATCAATCAGGCCAATACATATATCAACGAGAATAAAAGCTATGGATTGATTATTAAGAAAAAGGTAGATGGAGAGAACTTTTCGCGACTATACAAGATATCCTCAATGTATATTAACTATCGCGAAGAGACTGACCCGTGCCACCCGAATGTATGGATGAATATTCTTAGCGTCTATATGAAAAACAAGCAGAATTATACTATTAAGGATTATATCGCGACATATAACCCTAATATCCAGATTCCGCTTGATAATAACGAGAGACAGATTGACCCTACATATCTTGTACATACGATTATTTCAACTATCAAGGATAGCCTCTACAGCTATTATAAATCAACTACGACATATAATCCAACTTATAAGAGATACAAGATGAATAAGGAGATGGACAAGCAATTTGCGCCAATTATCCAGTATCACTTGGCGCAGCTGAGAAATCTACAAATTACAACATTCAGCAAGAAGCTTATTACGAGCTCAAATATTTATTACTATCTATGCCAATGCAACGATGTCAAAAATATCAAGACGCTTATTCAGTTCTTTGCAACCAATCCAATTAATGAAATGCAATCAAGGACATCAATGTGTTTTGCAATTATGAACACCCTGATTTCATAGATGTCCCGGAGATGTCTGTGTATCAGGATATCAAAAAATATATATCTTAATAATAATAGATAGATAAGGATATATGTCGGACTATTTTTCAACGCAGGGATGGGTGTATATTGCAGTTAGTATTATACTGACTATAATATCTCTTGCACTGAATGTGTATTTGGAAGGCCCGGGACTATATTTAATAGCGTATTTTGTATATCTGTTTGTCATATTATTGACGGCTTACAATATAACTTGTTTAACAAAAGGAGAATGCTATGTGTGGAGCTGGATTGTTACTATACTATCAATAATACCTATGATACTTATGATAATTCTAATAATATACATCATATTATATGAAAAAAATAAAAAGATATAAAAAGATATAATTTAGTATTATGTGTTTATGTTTTTCTTTGGTTTTATGTTTTTTATTTTTAAAAATTGATTATATAAGATAAAAATATAATAAACTATATATTAATAGAATGTTTTACAATTATAAGTTTGATTCGGCCGACCCTTCAAATAATCACAGCTTTGATATTCATGATATTGACTTGGCGATTGTCAATGGTATGCGAAGGATTATTATGACGGATATTCCAAACTTGGGAGCAATCGGAGAAAAACTAGAGAAGGAGGAGCCTACTGTTAGTGTCATAACTAATACGGGAGCATTACACGACGAGTTTATTATACATCGCGTCGGGCTAATTCCTATATGTATGACGGCTGACGAAATTGAGAATTATGAGGATAATTCGCTCGTCATTGAATTGAATGTTAATAATACTACGAATAAGAGTATTAATGTGCAAACCTCGGATTTCAAGGCAACCTTTAATGATGTAGAAATTACCGAGAAGAAACTGAGAGAGTTATTTCCGCCAAACAAGGTATCAAAACATAATATCTTGATTACGAGATTGAGACCGGGCGAACATCTACATTTGAAGGCGAATATTGTCAAAAGAACTGGGCGAGATAATGCATCTTTTAACCCGGTTTCATTGACAAACTTTTCGTATATCCAGGATCCTAAGGAAGCTAAGAAATATGAGAGCTTGCTTGATAAAGAACGAGCATATTATATGAATGAATATGGCGACCCTACGAAGTTCAAGTTTGACATAGAGCATATTAATGTTAATATGGGTCCCCGATATTTAATCCCGAAATCTCTGGATATTGTTATAGCCAAGTTGAATAATCTAATGACCGAATTGGTTAATATTAATACGACGGAAATTGTAAAAATACAGCAATTCCAAGATATTGCCGAGACATACGAGTTTATCATTGATAATGAAGACGATACGTTGGGAAACATTATACAATCGTATGTACACGACAATTATGTGAGGAACAAGAAAACTGTCAATAATATGACTTGCAAGTTCATAGGCTATATTTGTCCGCATCCTCTCAAATCTACTATGATTATAAGGATAACTCTTGATAATATTACTGACAAATATATGTTTATCGCATTAATGGATAAAGTATGCAAGGAGATTGTCAGTTATTTAGTTGATATTAAGACAAAATGGAATAAATTCGCAATTGATAATAATGTATCATAATTTATATTATTATATATTAAAAGAAAGGGAAAAATAATATGTCAATTAATATCAATGACAACGAGTATATTTTTGAGGAAGAAGAATTGGATGACATAGAATATCTTGAAATAATGAGTTTAGATGATATCATTAAAGACAATCCTTCATTTATAGCGTTGTCTCGCGAGGAAATAAAGAACAGTTTATTTGAATTGTTTGCGAATAAGAAGAAGGCCAATAATATAACAAATCTTTTTTACGATATAATAAATGATATAGATGGTAATCGCGGGAAATTGAAAAATTATGATAATTATGTGTTTGATGCCGAAGCCGAAAAGAATGATTATAGTGCGGATATGGCGGATAAGACCGAAGTTGCCAATTTTAATAATTTGAAAAAGAAGACTGTTATAAATCACGATATAGCAAAAGAAAAATATTTTTTTTGCATTAAATACAATAAAGATTCTGAGAAACTGCGATTTAAGCCTGAAGCCAAGATAAATATCACAATAGAACCACGAGACAAGGGATTTCCCATATATTACCCTGTGTTCCCGGCAGATGATGTGAATATCCCTATAATATCTGCTTATTACAAAATACCAAAGACTGTTATAAATGATTACCTATACACTAAGATAACATCGCATTTAACGACGACGAAAAATATGAATATGAATATCAATTATGTATCTTCGGAAAATTGCGAAAATGTCAGCGAGTTAATAAAGGGCGTCAGACCGGATATCAGCAATATCATAGAGTATCTCAAAGATAGCTTTGAGCTTGATTATTATAACATAGAGAATGTCTTGAATAAGTTTGGTAAATCCTTGGATTTTATTAATAAGGAGGATTTTGGCATTTTATGCGATTATCTCACTGATGTTATGGAACAATATAAGGAGCGAAAGAATGTATCAAGACCTGTTAAAATTAAGAAGCCGGATATTATAAATAAGAAGTTAATATTCTTTGATAAATTGAATACGAGCATCCAGCTATTGAACATTACAGAAAAAGTAATAGACTTTTTGGATAAAAATAAGATGAGTTTGGAAGACTATCGCGAGAATAATATAATGACTGACAAAATAAAGCCATTGAAGGATTTGAAGACATATGATATAGTTGACACTATAAGAACTATGGGTATTGGAAACTCAGATGATAACGCAGTTATCTTAGAGATATTAGATATTATAACGCATTCTTTGAAAAATAGCAATATCTTGGAGGCTATACAATCTATTGATGACATCTTGAAGACGCACGAAAAGAAGGAGATTATTGTAAAGAAGTACGAAATCGCCAGAAAAGAGAATGAATATTCGCGAAATCACATATTTGACTATGATAAGGACGGTAAGCAATATTTAATATCATACCGAGAACACAAAGAAATAAAAGATAGCCACTATAACGATAAGAATGAGGGAATACCTATGATAGAGTTTGAGACTCAGGAAGCTACATATGATGTGGGTAATGGAGCTGGCGACGCCGACGCCGAAGATATTGGATATATAACTGGATATAATGAGTTAAGTCGTTATGATATAGAGAAATATATAACAAATATTATTTATAAGAATGAGCTGGGATTTGTAGATAGTTTGGAGAATATGTTGAATATCCTGAATAATATTGGTAAATCGGCTAATATTGAATTTGATTATGATGCATTATGTAGCGAGCTGTTCAAGTATAATCGCAGTATATCAAAGAGACGCGATATGTATATTAAGGCGTTTCAAGATAATGACTTGGAAATAAGCGAAGAGATGCTTAATTATTTGGATAAATTATCGCCCAAATCTATATTGGCATTAATAAATAATAGAGATAAACCTTTTTCGGATATTGATGATAATGTAGGGAATGTTATAGAATCTAATAATAAAAATTGGTGCGAGGAGTTTAATGATATGTTTTTAAATGCCCTGGCGTATTGTATAATAAACTTACAAGATAAGATATTGAATGATACGATATTCATAGATGTTGATTATTTAAATGGTAATTTCTTGAGTTATTGGGATAACTGCGGTTCGCCTCTTAATAAAAAAGAGGATCGCGGTGTTATGTCATATATCATAGAGGTTGCCACGGATTATTTGATAAATAATAGTAATAATGAGTTTTTGATAGAAACCGATAATATGTTTAAAAATACTTACAAAGTGATTGAGAAATATTATTCGGAAAATCTGGAGAGAATGAAAAAGAAAGATGATATATGTCGGGAGAAAAAGAAGGAGCAGAAGGGAAAAATAGAAAGAGATAAATTACGCAGTTTATTAAAAAATAAGGAATGTGGGAAGGAATACAGCTTATGTAGGGAGCAATATATACAATCTTTGATATATATGCCTGATGTAAATTATGTAAAGATACACAAGTTTTTAAATGGCTGTTGCTTGAAAAAGCTGGATGATAGCTTTAATGAAGATATTGATTTGAAAAATGCGAATCGCCCGGAGCTGATAGGATTTAAGAAAAAATATGCAGAGAAAAAGATGACAAATAAGCCTCGCGATTTGAGATTCATCCCCAAAAAGACTGCTAAGACAGCCGATGTGGACGATGCCGAAGAAATTGTTGAGCGTATATATTTGGACGATTATATATATGATATGAATAATAATTCTATGATAGTTAGGAGATGGCTTGAAGCAATGAAGGGAAAGAATAATAGCGTATTTCCCGATAATATTATAGCAGATTTTGAGAATGGCAATATAAAATCTATAAAAAATAGTATAATATCTAATGTTAGTTTATTGACAAAAACCTCAAAGCATTCAGGCGATGAGTTTATTAACAATTTTAATAATGTTAGGAAGACCGGCAAGGGCGGTAAAGGCGGCAAAGAAGCATCTAATGATAAAATAAAATATCTTAATATAATTCGGGCAATTATAAAAACTATCTATAAACACTTGCGAGCCGAGGATAATAATGAGGAAATCAAAGTATTGCTTACGAATTCTATAAAGGATTTAAGGGATATTATAATAGATTTGAAAGAATTGAATAAAATATATAACGATGATATTGAGAATGAGATAGAAATTATAAATAAATATATAGTTAGCATGGCATTATGCTGTCCTTTTAATATTGGCAATACTTTAAATGGAAAGATAATATCAGATATTATAAGCAGTCAATATATATACAAGATAACTGCCAGCGTATATGATGATGTTTTTAAGATAATTAAAATAACTTTCCCGACATTAGATGAAAACATAGATTTTTTGAATAAACAGCGTGAGAAAAACAAGCAGGAAAAAATAAAGGCCTTCAATAAAATAACAGTAGAAGAGAATGCTCTAATAAAAGAACTCAAAAAAGCTGGATTTAAACAAGATTTACTTGCAGAGAAAAAGGAGGATGATGAAGAAATCAATAATCTCTTTGATAATGTTATTGAACCTGGCGACAACGGCGATGAAAATAACAACGAGTTCAACGATATATTCAATGATAATGCCGGAGGAGCCGAAGGAGCCGGTGGCGCAGCTAAACAAGAAATAAATGATGAAAATATGCTTATGACATATGACAGAGAAGATGATGATGAAAATATGGATACAGTAGATATGGGATTCTTGTATAATTAAAGGGGGAAACCGCCCCTAACGCGGTATTAGAAAAGGTTAAATGAATTGCTATTTAGAGGCTCGTAAGCTATTTATATTACCTTTATGGTGTAGTAAAAAGAAACTAAGATTTTTTAAAATTGAAAATTAAAATTTGAGTAGTGGAGCGTATCTCTTGATTTATTTTGTAATTTCTAAAAAACTTTTGAAATTTTTGAAAAAACAGAAAGATACGCTCCGCTACTCAAATTTAAAAATGAAAAATATTAATATTCCAGTGTCTCAAGAACTGTTCTGATAGTTTAAGTATTTTTATAATAATTATTGTAATCACTATGTATCTCTAAAAGTTAAAAAGCGGAAAGCCTAGTGTAGTCTAAGTTATACATTTTCGCCAGCACCATATATTTTAGTATCGGAACCAGTCGCCGTCGTTGTAGTTAAATCGTTTTTTGGCGGGATCGTTGATATATTAACAAGGGATGCTCCTTGTGCTACAATCTGAGCTTCTTGTGGTAATTGAGCCATTTGCGCTCCTTTTCTGCTTCCACTGAGTCTTTTGGAGACATTAGTATTGCCTATGATGCCATTTAATTGAATGGGTATATGTCTCTCGGCATCAGAGAAACATTTGGCGACTTCTATTTTATATTTTACAGGTATCTCTTCAAAAGAGCAATCCTGTATTAAATTGTCATATTTTAGTGATAAGATATTATAGGTTTCTTTTGAGACCAGCCCATCACACGCTTCTATTTCTTGAGAGAGAAGCATAAATTGCTGGGATAATTTTTTAAATATTTCAAACTTTTCACTTGCCTTTACGCTATTTGTAAGAGACATTATAAGGACGCTTACGGCATTTACGATAATGTTCGGTATCTTGATAGCATTTGCGTCCTCGCTGATACTGTTTATAATACACATAGTTGAACTAGTCAATACGAGAGGTATATTAAAACAGAACTTGACAAAACTCCAGTGAGAAGATGCCTTAGTACATAATAGTGTCATAGACTCGCATTTATCCAACAATTTATCAATATTATGCATTATTTTTTCGGTTATTCTTAGTTTATCTAATAATATGATATTTTTTTATTTGAATTATTATATTAGAGATAAGCGTATGAATATAGAAGTTAAAACAAACGCCTGGGTTCTTCCAAATAGAGTTGGTTATAACAAAAAAATGTATGATATATTTCATCCTTCAAAATATCACAAAAAAGCCGCAGCTAAAGCCTCTTGTGAATGTACAAAAGATTCGTGTGAATTAGATGTATCCAAGGTGTCTCTTTTTCCGCAGCAAAGGATTGTCAAGGATTATATGCAATTTGACAGTCCTTACAGAGGCATCTTGTTATATCACGGTTTAGGATCGGGTAAATCTGCTGCATCAATAGCAGCTTCCGAAGGATATATTAATCGTAAAAATGTTATTATTATGACTCCCGCTTCATTATCGCAGAATTATGAGAACGAATTGATGAAGATATCTACTATCGGCTTGAATCTAAAAAAATCTTGGACTTGCCTAAAAGTTATTAAAACGAATGCCAAGATGATGGAACAGCTCAAAGAGTATGCCATAAATAAGCAAATGGTAAAAAAAGAGGGAACTGTATGGGTTCCTTTATATAAGAAGGATATAGAAGATGCCGATATAGTTATAGATAATATTAAATACTCTGATATGGCTTCAAATGACAAAGAGGATATCAAAAAGACTATAACGCATATAATAAGAAACCGATATAAGTTTATAAATTATAATGGCATTACTATGAAAATGATAAAAGAAATGGGCGACAATCCTTTTGATAATTCCTTTATAATAGTTGATGAGGTGCATAATTTTATTAGCAGAATAGCTAACGGTTCCAAAATAGCTATGAAAATATACAATAATATTGTTAGTGCTAAAGATGTTAAATTGGTATTATTGTCAGGGACACCTATAATTAATCATCCATACGAAATATCATTTTTAATCAATTTATTACGAGGCCCGATGAAGACTTATAAAATCCCTATAATAGATGGCGTAGCCGATAAGAATGAAATAATAAATAAGTTGTCAAATGCACAATTGTACGATTATGTTGATGAATTATATTACGACAATAGGAATCTTAATATTATATTATTACCTATAAATTATGTTCGCAAAGATGATGTATCATCGGTGATAGTAAAGAAGGAATGGGATAGGGACGAAGATACAATTATAAAAGAGATAATAAAAGCTGTTAATGCCGAAGGAAACGATGCGAATACCGGAAAAAAGCCTGTGAAGCATGTGAAGCCTGCGAAGCCCGCGAAGTCTGCGAAGCCCGGAAATGGAATAGATGTCAAGAAGCCTTATTTAATAGTAACGAACGGAACGACGGGTTCCTTAAAAACAAAGATGGCAGAAGAAATTATTAAATATTTGAAGTTGAACCCGACGAATACGAAGATAAATATAGATGATTTGGTGATAAAGAACAAGGAATATAAGAAGCGCGTATTAGATATAATTAAGAAGGTAGCAAAGGAATGTAATAATAACAAGGCGTGTATATCTGAAAAATACGAGAATCCCAGTGATAAATTGCAAGAAGATTTTGCAAAGGCCTATTATGATGTAAGGAAGGGCGAAGGTGGCATTAGTTGCACGGATAGTTTTAAAAACTCTTGTGATAAATTGAATGATTTGAATTTGGAGAATGCTTTGAAAGAGAGCAGAAATATTGTATTTGAATCACAGGGACTATCGGTTCCATCGTGGCTATTGTCTCAGCCCTATTTGACCGAAAAATATAATGTCATATTTGCCTATTCTCTCGCTCCTATTAAAAAGATTGTAGATGTTATTAAAAAGCGCGGGAAAGCGAGAATAGACAAGTATATCAAGAATCCTAACGAAGATGCACCGAGGATGCCGTCAGTTGACAAAAAGATAATAGGAAATAACATTAAAAATATTGTGGCGACATTAAAGGAATTGCGTAAAAATTGTATAAATGAAGTGGAATATTTGAAATGCGGTAATAAAAAAATAGACAAGCTCCTTGTATATGAGAATAGCGACGATTTTAAATTCAATCTAGTATATGATAATTATAACAATGATGATATAATAGATTCCGAGTTTGAAGGCCTAATTTATGATATTGTTAAAATGGATGCCAAAGGCAATTTTGATGAATCGGGTATATCTTTGAGTACTAAATATGATACCGAACATAACTATGCTTTGCCGAGTAAAAAAGAGGATTTTGTCAAGTTTTTCATAAATGACGAGGATCCCGAAAATATCAAGGTAATTAACGAGGATTTATTTAAAAGACGCGTATTAGGCATTTTGAGTTATTATAAGACATCGGGTTCGGAACTATTTCCCTCGCTATTACCTGAGACTATTAGAAATATGTATATGACCGACCATCAAATCAAAAAATATGTAGATGTTCGTATTAAAGAAATAGCGATGGATGACCGCAAGAAGAAGTTTGGAAACAAAGGATCTGCAGAAGTTAGCTCCGTATATCGTGCATTCAGTAGATTAGTATGTAATTTTGCGTTTCCCGAAGAAATACCTCGCGAATTTCCTCAGGATATAAGGACATTGAAGAAAAAAGAAATGGCAATGAATGAGGAAGACGGCGCAAATAGCAAGGACAGCAAGGACGGCGAAGATGCTGATAGTGATAAAAAGAAGTTCAATAAAGAGATAGATGCTGAATACAATAAAAAATTAACGAAGGCACTTAGTGATATAAAGAAGGGAGATTATTTGGAAAAGAAGAACTTGCGCGAATACTATAGTCCGAAGTTTGCGCAAATGTTGGAAGATGTAAATACATCGCCGGGGAGTGTCCTTGTGTATTCGCAGTTTCGCGTTGTAGAGGGGTTGGGTATATTCAAGGAGGTTCTAAATAAACACGGATATGCCGAGATTAATGTTATAAAGAATGATGAATACGGGTATATATTAGAAGACCCCGATGTATTTGATGAAAAATATGATAATAAAAGATATGTTATGTTCAATTCTGATAGAGAAAAGACCAATATATTAATGAATCTATTTAACGGGGATTTTGCGAATCTTCCAGATACTATTAGGAGTAGCTTGCCGAATAATGGGGAAGGCCTGGAACAAAGATATGGAAAGCTTGTCAGGGTTATGATGATTACGCAATCGGGCGCCGAGGGTATATCTTTGAAGAATGTAAGACGCGTATTGATAACTGAGTATTTTTGGAACTCTGTGCGTATAGACCAAGTAATAGGGCGCGCTGTTCGTACTTGTAGTCATATGGGATTGCCTGTTGAAGATAGAAATGTGGGGGTTTATAAATATATTATGAAGTTTACTAATGACCAGCTAATAAAAAACCCGACGCTCAAAATAAAGGACGCCGAACTATCTACTGATGAGCATATCTATGACAAGGCTAACAAAAAAGAGGAGTTAATCAAGAACTTCTTGGATATGTTAAAATCCTCTTCAATAGATTGTGTGATACACGCTGATGTTAATAAGCCTTTGAAGAATGGCTATAAATGCTATAACTGGCCTATAAATATGAAGGACGATAAATTGGCATTTACACAGAATATATTGAATGATGGCAAAATAACTCAATATAAAAACTATGAAAGGGTGAAAACAGACAGAGGCAAGGTTGTGTCAAGAGATGGCGTCAAATATGTGCTATTAAATGATAAGCTATATGATTACAATAGCTATAAAAATGCAGGGGTATTATTGCCGGCCTAAGTCTCCTAAGTCTCCTAAGTCTCCTAAGTAGCGCCTAACTTTTACTCTAAGTAATACATATAAATAATAAATTATAGTAAATAAGAAGCATATACTTATTTTTAATAATAAATATAAATGAACGATATAATATTTAGATGTATTCGCAATATTAATATAGAAGATTACATAGAATATGATATTGAAAATATTGAAAATATTAATATAGTAATTGAAGATATCATAGATGCCGGAGATGCTGGAGATGCCGGAGATGCCGGAGATGCTGGAGATGCCGGAGATGCCGGAGATGCTGGAGATGCCGGAGATGCCGGAGATGCTGGAGATGCCGGAGATGCCGGAGATGCTGGAGACATAGCTTATAATATTGGATGGGATATCAGAGAAGCCGTGGATGCAGCGATGGATACAGGGCATGCAGCGATGGATACAGGGGATGCAGCTATGGATACAGGGGATGCAGCGATGGATACAGGGGATGCAGCGATGGATACAGGGGATGCAGCGATTATTTCTGCGGGGGCTGGGAGATGTATATGTAGATATAATAATTTTAATTTATGCGACCGTAATATAGGAGATAACTTATTATATTGTAGGTATCATAAGAATACTAAGATTGGCTATATACACAAGATATTTTATGATGTATTTAAAGACAAAGAAGAGATAACCGTAGGTGATTTATATATGTTATATAGACATATTAATTGTAATTTTGGATTTGGGTATATCAAGGAGTTATATATAGACTTATTAAAAAGCATACCATTCAAGATATTATTAAATATAGCTGAGAAGAATAATATAATATCAAACGACCGCAAATATAGTAAGAATGAGATTTATTTGCGTCTCTATAATATTAATAAAAATACTTGCGAACTGGAAAGCAATCATATAAATATAGAAGAGTTTTGCAAGATACAGCAAAGACTGAGAGAAAGATTGAGAGATAGAATAAAGAAACGGATTAGAGATAGGCTACGAGATAATATATTTAACTTAGAGGATTATGAGTCAGGAGTCGCCCGAGGTGATTATATAAATACTGATGAACTTTTTACAGGAGAGAATATATGCGATATACCTCCTAAAAGATTATATATATTATGCAATAATAATAAGAATACCTATGGTGAAGAGAAAAGAGAGAGAAGCGGTAAGTATGTATTTGATGCTGTAGAATTGGAGTATTTTGTTAGAAAATGTAGAGAGAATAAGCAGGAGCCTTATAATCCCTATAATCGTGATAAGTTGGATGAGGATTTTTTGGAGAATCTTTATATATTTATAAAATATAATGACCTGCTAATCAAGAATGATGAATATTTGTGGGAAAACAATATGCACGCATTTACTGAATTGTCGTTAGAAATAGAAAGTAGAGGGTTTTATAATAGCCCTGAATGGTTTGAGAGATTAAAAGATGCGGATTTCCTAAAAGTAATCAAATATTTTAAATTATTCTCAGCCAATACTCCAGAAAGTAATAAGTATTTTAATGAAATCAGAGCAGATACCTTGATATTTGATTTTTGCAAAGATGCCATAAAGATGTTCAAAGAATGCAATAACGAATATTATATATTATGCTGTAATTTTATCAAGGCTATGGCTTTATGCTCAAATAACTTTTATAATAATTTGCCAGCGTGGCTATTAGCTAACGGAACAGGTGGTATGGGAGCGGTAGGTGCGGGAGGACATATGGGAATTGGTGGTATTATTGATAATATTCGTATAAATACAAATCTTGAAACGTTGATGGGGGCGATGAATAGGAATAATGCTTCAGAATTGGCAAATAATTTTTTATTATATTATTATGTAGAATATATTTAAAGTTGTTATACAAATATGAATATTAACACAAATACATATGATATCAAATATACGCCCGACTTTGCATATACTCCAATAAACTCTCAATCTCTAATACATACTCAAAATGTAATTGAAGAAAAACAAAAAAATACAATAGATACATATATAAGCAAATTTAAAACATCATTTTATGGTTTTTTATTATTTATTATTTTATCACTTCCAGTTGCATATAAAATATTGGATATGATTGGAAAAATAATATCACAAAACATAGAGATATATGATTTTAACACAGAAGAACCATCGCCATTAGGGCGAGTAATAATGGGATTAATTGTTTTAATATTATTATTTATCTTATAATATAAGAATCCCAGAGAATACATTAGATTACCACATTATTTACATTACTTTTTCTTAGTAGCAGCAACCTTCTTAACTGCCTTCTTAACCGGTTCGGGTTCGGGCTCAGGCTCAGGCTCAGGCTCAGCCTCTTCTTCCTCTTCATCCTCCTCTTCTTTGACATCTTCTTTTTCGTCTTCCTCATCATCCTCGTCTTCCTCATCATCCTCATCATCCTCTTCTTCCTCCTTTGAAATTACTGGAGCCTTGACAGATACTGGAACTTGAGCCGCAGCAGCTGCCACAGGTTTCTTTTTATCTTGAACTACAGCAGATACTTTGGAAATTACCTCAGTATCTACATCAATATCTTCATCGTCTTCATCTTCATCATCTACAACATCCTCATCACTATCTTTTACAAAGGTAATCTTGGAAGTGTTAATCTTTTGGAACTTGGCAGAAACAATTTTCCAGCTACATCCAAACATTCCCGCAGAGAACCAGAGACCATTCAATTGGATAATGAATTGCGCCTTTCCACCCTTGAGATTTGCAACATAGTCCTTGAAATCAATCTCGTTATTATCCATATCATAGCAATCAAAGTCAAACTTATCCTCATCTGAATTATAAGGAATCTTAGCCTTGAAAGTAGGAGGATATTTATCAGCATACATACCAGTTTCCTTGTCCTTATCGCGACGAACAATAGGGCTAAACATATTCTCAATAGCACCCTTATTTCCCTCAAAGTTCTTCTTGAACCACGCTACACTATTCTTGCTCGCGTCTTCACAGATTTTTTGTTCAAGTTCAATCAACTTATCTTGAAATGCTTGGACTTTGGGATTCTCGTCCTTTCCCTTGAATGATGCCGTAATATCATACTTACGAGCTTCATCTTTTCTCTTAGGGTCATCCTTGATAAACTGAGTATTATCATTGACGCCATAGGGAATTGATAGAACAGGGGTTTGAATATTGATTTTGGAACCTTGATAATTAAGATAAACAGATTTAGCACCTGATTTCATAATCTTCATTTCAGAATACTTAATCTTGTCGACATTGAATTGCTTGGGGAGGAGAACGTTCATCGTTGTATATATATATTAATTAATCTTTATATAGACTATCAATTTTTATTATTTTTTGTGTCTTTTTTTAAATTGAAAAAAATTGACAAAAACTTGGTATCAACACAAAAGAGGATATGAAGATATTCGCCCAGTATAAATAAATATAAAAATACGAAGAACGCATTCATTTTGAAGAAATATGCTATAATACAGGCACCTATGAAAGTCATAACAAAATCCACGATGGCATAATCATATAAGCGTGTGGCGTGTATTCCCTCTCTTGGAACACCAAGAATATCTTTATATTGGGCAAAAATACACATAATTTATAACAATATCTTTATTATAAATATTATAAATATTATAAATATTATATTATAATAGGATTGTATGAGAAAAACTCCTAAAATTCTATCGAATGATAAGTATAAATATTATGATTTAGAGTTTCCAATATATAAGACTAAAAATGGCGGGCGATTAATAAAAATAGGCAATTTTTTTTATAATTTAGAAAATAACAGTACTGTTGAAAAAGTTAAAGAAGAGTATAGTAAGAAGATACGCATAGAGCTATATGAGGAAGATAATGAATATGTTATTATCTAATTTCAAATGAAGATACTATAAGGAAATATACAAGCGTCTTGGTAATACTATGAACATTTTTGATATCACTTAATGACCTGATACCCGAAGAGCCTTGATCTTCCATAGTATTATAATTATTATCAATATAATATTTGAAGGCTTTATCAAAACCATAAGATAGCAGGATATTATTGATATTATAGGTGCTCATTTTTTCAATTTCATTTTCAATAAAATTATTTAAATCAGATGTCAAAATATCGCGGTTATCGTGGCAATTATTATTGTTATAGCTGATGCTCTCATAGATATGTTCGCAATAATCGTAAATACTTTCGTGAACGACCTCTTTCATATAACATTCGTACATTGGTAATGTGTTATTAAAAATAATACACATAATCAATTTTTATTTTTATGATGAGTATAATCTTGATGCAATCAATTATAAAAAGATATATACATACATATACATACATACATATACATATACATAAAGCTATCTAAGGCATCCTATCAGAGGCTATCAGCGGCTATCAGTTACAGCAATTGGAAGCGTTGTGTATTTTGACGATATCCTGAATATTCCAGAGCTTATACATTATGTATTTGTAATTATTTTTATTTTCTTCCATTTTTCTTGATTTTAGGCTAATTAACTCTTTTTCAAAATCAATTCCCATAATCTTGATAATTGTCATATAATTATAGAGTATATAAGGGTGGTATAAACCGGCATTATAATAATTTACTCCAAAACCATTCTCATATCTCAGTTTGTGGTTTAATAATTCAACATAATCCATCAATATATGCTCTATGAAACAGCTGCGAAACAAAGCTGTTTCCTTGTTAAACATAATATTTACTGATGTTGCCATTTTTCTACTAGCATCTTCAATAACATCTTTCTCTTCACGAGAGATGCTTTCTGATTTTTTAAGCAAATAGTTGAATATACGAATAGCATACAGTTCTGCGCGATTCTCGGCTATATGTAGATTTTCCTTAGCGGCCTTGCAAACACCACAAATCTTCTGGCATTCATTGGTGTTGCAAATGCCTTTGAAAGCCTTATCATTTGCAAAGAGGATTTGAGCTACAAGAGAGCAGTCCATTTTCTGGATATTTTATCTATTCTTATATCTAATCAATTTTTATGCAAAATAATTGAAAATATAACATATTAATTATCATAACTTAATATATAGTATTAATATAATATAGAAAGAGTAATATATATAATATATTATGAAAAAAAAATATATAATTGAATTCTTAATTAAACATTTTGAAAAATATAATTCTAAGTATTTTACAGAAAATATTATTATAGATAATATCAATTACTATAAGTATTTTAAATGCTTACTTAAAAAGGATCTATTAAAAATATATGAAACTGTGAGTAATGATTTAGAGAGCAAAACTATAAGAAAAAAAGATAAGCTGTATATTGCTAAAAAACTCAGCGAACATTTTGATATAAATACAGCAAAATATTTCCTTGATGTAATAAATAGTAGCTACTATGATAACATAAAATATAGCACCTATTTAAAGTGTTTATCAAAGAGAAACATAGACAAGATTTTTATAAATATCAATAAAAACATTAACGACGAAAACAAGAAAATAAGAGAATCTCCAGTGGTTCAGTCATTCAAGTCAGTCCCTGTTGCCAAATCTGTTAATGCGAGACTAGATATAGATGGCAAATCTATAAATAAATCTATTGTATCTTCTTCTATTAAAAAAAACGAGGTTGTCAAGTCAATTAAGCAATATAAGCCAGCGAAGCCAGCGAAGCAAGAAGTGAGTTTAAAGTTTTTGCCATTTTATACTCAACGAAAGGCTAATAAAAATTATAAGGAGAATCTAAGATATATTGTAAATAAGTATAATAGAAAAAAAAACAATATAACTGATTATGTTATGAAATTATCCCAATTATTTTTAAATGATGTAATAGTGCTCAATGATATTAATAATAAGCCTATAAAAATTATAATTATTAGAGAATTATATAAAAATATAGGATCGCTGTTATATGTTGGTAAAATAATAGGAGGAGATATGATAGGCGAAGATGTAGTTGTAAAGATACAACCGAGACTTCCCGATATACTACAGAAGATGAATATAAAGATATTGTATCAAATAATGACTGAATATTATATTATGAAGTTATTAAATGTTAATTGTGCTAATGCTATTGTGTCAAAAGTATATGCTTATGGTAGTATAGGCAAACTTGTTGAGGGAGATATTGGTAGATATGTGCTAGTTTCAAAATTATTAGGGAAAGATTTGAGGCAATTAAGAGGTGATAGAGATATCTCAAAGATAAAGAGAATATTTATATTAATATTGAGAGCTTTACAATCTATGCACAATTGTAATTTTAAAAAAAATATATCAATCATCCATTTAGATATTAAACCGCATAATATAGTATTTGCTAATGAAAATATGAATGAAATTAAAATAATAGATTTTGGATTGTCTGAAAATATTATCAACGCAAAGGGAGTACGACAAATGAAAGTATACAAAGGTTATGTAGGTACCCTGTTATATATGGCAACTATGATGTATAAAAAATATATAATTGATTATATGCTTGACCTTCAATCATTGGCTTGGGTATTATTTGATGTACTATGTGATAATAATATATTAGAGAACCGCAAAGAAAAAAAAGATTCTCGGGAAAACGTATATTATAACAAGATGCTTTTCATTAATAATTATAGAAATGCCGAATATATCAAAACGATAGAGAGTGGCCGCTTAACTGCTAATAATATAACAGTCGTTGGAGAAATTGTAGAATATACCATAGATAGAGCAAACAAGCCTAATAGATATCAGACTGACAAAAAGTATGCTGACGGGGTATTTTACTGTGATTATAATGAAGCCTATTACAACGATATTGAAATGCTATTAAACAGACTATCGTAGACTCTCGTAGGCTATTCTAAATATACTTATTAGATTCAGAGCAGTTCTTGAGACACTAGAATATCTATATTTTTCATTTTTTAATTTGAGTACATCTCTTGATTTATTTTGTAATTTCTAAAAAACTTTTGAAATTTTTAAAAAAACAGAAAGATGTACTCAAATTTTAATTTTCAATTTTTATAAAAATCTGGTTTCTTTTTAAGACATCATAATGGTAATATAAATATCTCAATAGCCTCTCAATAGCCTCTCAATAGCCTCTCAATAGCCTCTCAATAGCCTCTCAATAGCCTCTCAATAGCCTCTCAATAACCTCCTAATAGCCTCTCAATAGCCTCTCAATAGCCTCTCAATAGCCTCTCAATAGCCTCTCAATAGCCTCTCAATAACCTCCCAATAACCTCTCAATAACCTCCCAATAGCCTCTCAATAGCCTCCCAATAGCCTCTCAATAGCCTCTCAATAGCCTCTCAATAACCTCCCAATAACCTCCCAATAGCCTCTCAATAACCTCCCAATAACCTCCCAATAGCCTCTCAATAAAACCGCGTTGGGGGCGGTCTCCCCCATCAACAGAGAAAATACTAGAAGACACAATAAGATGTCTATGATAACTCTTTCAAGGCAATACAGAGTATCATCAATAACTACTATAATTTCTTGAATCATATTTGATATGATGATTATTTAATATTTATAAGACAGTCAATTTTTTACATAGAATAATATAAATCGCCCTTTTCTTCGCTGATTACAAAACACCTCATATATAATGATGTAATAGTATCATATAATATATAAAACATATTCATCACAAAAAAGAGATCTGTTCTATCTAATAAATCTAAATAATAATAATCGGAAAAACATTTTATTACCCCCTGTGGGACTCGAACCCACACTCTTTTGATTAGAAGTCAAACGCGATATCCAATTTCGCCAAGAGGGCATAAAAATATAGAAAAAGTAATAAGCGTATTTAATGTAATACACTTTATACACACATTTTTAAATAGCATTTTTAGACGCATTCCTGTGCGATATTCATATAAAAAATGACTGCATTCTATTTACATAGATAACTATAACAAATATTATGAGCGATAACGGCGAGAGCGGCGATTATATTATTACGGCAGAAAACCTCAAGGATAAGGTAGTTGCAGGGGTTGATGAGGTAGCGCGAGGGACTTTTATAGGACCTGTTATAGCTGCGTGTGTCGTGCTTCCAAAGAGTTTTCCAGATGATACCTATAAGCAAATTAAGGATTCTAAAAAATTATCTGAAAAAAAGCGAGAGTTTTTGGCTTCGTATATCAAGGATATTTGCATAACATATGGAGTCGGTGAAGTATCTAATAAAGAAGTTGATGAAATAAACATTTTAAATGCTACTATGAAAGCGATGAACCGGGCTATAAATGAGGCATATAAGAAGGAGCCGTTCAATTATTTGCTGATAGATGGACCGAACTTTAAGGGATATATTCCGCCGGGAGAGGACGTGGAAATGATAGAGTACGAATGCGTATTGCAAGGAGACGCGACTTATTTATCTATTGCTGCAGCTTCAATAGTAGCCAAAGATTATCATACTAAGTTGATAAATAAGTTAGTTGAAGACAATCCTATATTAATGCGCTATGATATTAAAAAAAATAAGGGATATGGAACGAAAAATCATCTTACAGCTTTAAAAACGCATGGATTGAGCGAATTTCATAGAAAAACTTTTGGAATATGTAAAACCTTGTGAAAATAAACTGTTTTTACATAGTAGCCACTCTTTAAGCAGCAGAGTTCGTAACAGATAAAGGTATTGAAGACAATATTCCCTTATCTCCATAACAATCTAAATAACTCCAAGAAACACCACATTTCTTAGCATATTCACATTTTAACTCTTGATTTTTCTCTTTGTCCTCCATAGAATCAAGTAAATATGGATATAATTCATTACATATCAAGGGTTTAGTATTATCAACATGTATTCTATCGGCATCTGTATCTGTTTTATACCTAATGCCAGCGCCGTTATCATATTTAACAATTGTATTATCAAAATATGCGTTACCTGATTTTTCATGTGTAGTCCATGTATTTTTATAAACACCAGTTATTTCCGCATATTTTTCCAAATCAGGATTTATATTAGAAGAATTAACATATAAATATTTAGGTCGGGAAATATCCTTTCCAAAATCATAGTGTGTAGTCCCTTTATAATAGATGTTATTATTTTCATTAATCAATTCCAATTGGGTTTTAAGAGCATCAATATCACCATATACATCAGGATCCGGAACACACTTATAAGTTAATACATGATCTTCTGTCAATATATTGATGTCATCCGGTCTGTTTAATATATATTGGTCGTTTTTGCCTCTTTTATAATTCTGGTCTTCTGTTATAGGATTGTCTTTACCAGTAGAATATTTCGTTATATTATCTTTCATATCTTTTTTTACCTCCTCATCAACTTTTTTTAATTTCCAATAATCAGGACATACAGGTAATGTTTCTACGCTTTTTCTTAGTTTGCGGGGTACTAAGCTAAATATAGAAACGATTAAATATATTATAATAACAATTGCGCCTAAAACATATGTAATAACTGCGGGGAAAAACTTGTTATAAATGTATGTTCTTCCCCATTCCGTGAAAAATATGACAGACAGAAGAATTATAGCGGTAATACCATATACGAAACAAACCATCCAAGTTCCCTTGTACATATTTAATTTTTCTAATTTGAATAGTTCAAGTTCCTTCTTATTCGGTTTAAAGCGCAATTTAGTTTCGGGGTCTAAGCCTAAATCCGATTCATCATAGGAAAAAGCAGTATCTATATAACCACTCATTTTATATATATTTTTCTATACTTCTATAATATTATATTATTTATTATTTGCTATTATTTATTAATATCTATTTGTAATATCTAAGGTTTTAGTTCCTTTTGTTGAAGGAAGCGTAGATCTTTCAAGGGGGACAGGCATTGTACTGATATCCAGCAGGTATTTTTGCGATTGTTTGATATTTGAAATAATTTCAGGGACACTCCACTCAATCGTGCGCGTATTTAACGACAAAACCTGTTCCCTTACATTAAATGTGCTATTCTTCCCATATTGAAAATAAATAGAGCGCATAATAATTTTTAGCTCGTCATCGCTTTGTCGCGATATATTTATTTCTCCTGAAGTATCATTTAATATTTTATTGCGCATGCCTCTTTGCAATAGATTGATATTGTCTATTGAAAAAAAAAGCTTAGATACTTCAGTACAATCAAGATTGCGCGATATAACATTTATTTGATGTTCGGAAGCTTTTATGCGCGATTTTTCAATATTAAATGCGCTATTATTTGTGGCATCAATACGACCGTTTAAAAAGTTCATTCTATGTAATACCGGATTAGATTCGTCAAGTTCTAAATATTCCATTGTTCTTAATCTTCTTAATATATATAATTATTTTCATTTTATATAATAGTAGTAATAATTATATATGATAGATTGTGAAGATATTAAATTGTGTTCTCTTGAATTAATGAAAAGTATAAGACGCCGAAAGCCTATTAATAAAATGGACGAAGGAAAAATAGTAATGTTAATGAATATATATATTGATAAACTTATTTTTAATATTGCGTCCTTATGTGCCCTTTTATGTCTCAAAATGGGCGTCAAACAAATATTAAATAACCATATGAACTATTTAATACACTATATCAATAAATATTGTAATTCCTCGCGAATTACAGGCAAATCTACTACTGTCCTAGTATCCATAAAAGGCAGTAATGGCCAACAGCAGAACAAGCTTTCTCAAGGGGGAATGAAAGGTGGTGCGTTTAATACTTCTGCATTTTTTGGTGTAGATGAGTCCAGACATTATAGAGCCGAAAATGTAAGCGGTGATATAATGAATATTGATTTTGCAAATAATGTCGCAAGACCGGCATTGGGATTACAGATGACTGGAGGGGCTTGTTCTAAATTGAACAAGGCGGTAAAGAAGAAAATGAAAAAGATATTCAATAATTTTAATGTAAAAATAAGCGATAAAATGCTTGATGTAATTATGGAACAGTTCAATGAAATAATTAATAATTTCATTAAGAAGCTTACTGATACCAAGGCTACCGAATTAAAATACGCAAATTTCAAAAAGCTGATATATAAAAGTAAAATAATGAAAAATGATATATAAATATATATGAATATAATTATTAAAAATGCCAATAATTACTTTGGATGGTAATATAGGTTGTTATAAAACGAGTATCCTAAATTATTTTCATAAAAACTATAAAACACCAGTAGATTTAGAGCCTGTTGAAAATTGGAGCGAATATCTCAAAAATATGTACGATACTGAGAATAGTACTTATAATTTTCAAATAAAAGTATGGCTTGACAGATGCTGGATACAAGAAAAATCTAATACTATTATATTGATGGAACGGAGCCCTTATTTCATCAAAAATGTATTTGTTGAGAAGGCATATGAAGATAAAAGTATTACTGAAGAAGAATACCGAAATATTCTAACGCTTCATAAAACTACCGATAAATTGTGGGAACCGTGTGGATATGTATATTTAAGGTCAAATCCCGAAATATGCTTTAATAGAATAAAAAAAAGAGGTCGAGAAGCCGAGAAAAATATCAAGCTTGAACATATTAAAAGAATCCACGAATTACACGAAAAGAGCTACGAAGAAGCTGTCAGAAATAATAAAAATATAATATATATAGATGTAGAGAATAAAAGTATAGCCGATATATGTAGCGAAATTATATCCTCCAGCATCTATAATAAAACTATGAACCGATTATATAGCTTATAGCATTCCCTTATATCTTGACTTCTTAGCAGGGAACAATTGGTGTCTTAGTTCCTACAAAGCAACTGTAATATAGCCTGTCCATATCTTTGTATTCCAATGTAGGCGATGAAGAATGAATCAGTTTTCTATTATTAAATATGAGTAGGTCATTATTTTCCCATTTAATATCAATAATATTATCTTTATTAACTACATTTTTTGACATAATTTCTCTATATAAATCAAAGCTATCTCCACAAGACATTTTATCAAACTTCGTAAAACGGAACGGAGATAGCATTAGGGCTTTGCGATTCCTATTATAGTTTGAATAAACAACGAGAGGCATCTTGGTAATAATGGTCTCCACTTTTTCAAAGTTCATCTCATTATTTTTTACCCTATTATATCCTGTATAATCAAAATATGTATTCATCATTCCCATATTCGTATTTGAATAAATGACTTTTAAATCGTAAATCTTGTCTTTAATATTGCTATCAATACTGTCATATGCATCTTCAAGGCTGGCGAAAAGCGTATTGCCCCCCCTTGTAGGTGTCTTAATCATATACATACTAGAAACTACGGGAGGCAAATAAGTTCCTTGACCTACAATATCCTGGTGCCAAACGAGTGAGTTTTTAAAGGGCTCGCTATATTTCAACCGAACATCTCTGACACCATGAAGGTCTTTGATATAGCAATTACCTCTTAGGGCAATTTGAGGGACAATATCAACTTTTGAATATTCAAACGGATGGATAGTATCATTAGTGTGCTTGTCGTCAAATAGCTTGCAAAACTCGTAATATTCTACTGGATTAATTTTTTGATTTTTAAATAATAGCAGGGGTACGCTATTAAATAGCTTGATAAGCTGATATTTATCATAGTCTGTCAAATATTTAATATCAGCATTAGAGATTACTGCGAGATTCCTTTTATATGTGGGAAATGATACAGAATACGAATAAGCTCCTCTTATATTCATAGAGAACACAAATAACGAGATGAATACCGCAAATACCACGATATACGGGCGAATCTTGAGGGACGATAGGAACTGCATTGTTATCTGGAATATTAGTGTAACTGTAATGTTAATAAAAATAAATTACATACGATATCAATTTTTATAATTATTTTTGATATGGAATTATAACTGAGATTATATTTTATATTTGGAATTGCCTAATTCAGGATATTTGTATTCTCTATGCTTGGCTATGGCGACGACATAATCTTTTATTGAGTTAGAGAGTAATGTTGAGGCTTTTAGAGGTACACAGCTCGGAATATTAGGCACACAATAAATACTTACATTTTTATATACAATAAAAGGGTTATTTTTGGTAGTCGGCTTTGATTGTTCTGTTATTCCTCCCTGATCAATTGCCACATCCATAATAATGCTATTAGCGGGCATACTATCAAGAATGTCATTAGTCAATAATTTATTTGTTTCAGCGCCAGTATTATAAATACTCCCAATTGTTATAATAGATTTTCTCATAAGTAATCTTAGATTATCTTCAGTCATATTATAGATATTGACGATGCCTTTTGTAGAAGGGCAATCATCCGCCTCTCTCTTAATATTATTAATTTTCTCTTCGTCCTTGTCAATAAGATAGATGTTTTTGTATCCCATTCTAATGGCACTTTTCATAAAGGCATGTCCTACATTCCCTGCTCCTATGATTGTTATAGGAATATGATAAAAGTGATTTGGAATCTTTTTTGATATAAATGATTCCGCTTCAATAAATGCTTGGTCTCCGGCAATTGATGACATATTTGATAAAATGGGGTAGTGTATTTTACCATCGTCGCTTTTAATAACAACTGTTTCGTAAGCATAGCAGATGGCATTAGATTCAATCATTCTTTCTAGAAGCCCCTTGTTGCTCGCGAAATGGAAGAATGTAAATATAGTATGCTTTTCGTTTATCAGATGATATTCACTCTCCTGCGGTTCCTTTACTTTTACAATAAGGCTTGCTGTATCATATAGTTCATCTATGGTATTTTGCGCAAAGGCTCCTGCTTCTATATATTCATAGTCTCTAAAGCCAGCCCACTGTCCCGCGCCTTTTTGAAAATATACAAGGACACCTTCATCAACAATCTTTTTGACATCACTTGGAATCAACGATACGCGATTCTCATTCGCCTTCAATTCAGCAGGAATACCTACTGATAACATAATACTCAAAAAATAACAATATATATTATAATATCTTCTGATAATTTTATATAATCTATGTGGGCGGTATTATAGGAGGGACTATGGGGCTATTGTCAAGGTTATAGAGAAGGCTATCGCATGCTATTGAGAGGCTATTGAGATATTAGTATTACCATTATGATAACTTAAAAAGAAACCATATTTTTCTAAAAAAATGTAAAATAAAATTTGAGTACATCTTTCTGTTTTTTCAAAAATTTCAAAAGTTTTTTAGAAATTACAAAATAAATCAAGAGATGTACTCAAATTTAAAATTGAAAAAATAATAATATTCCAGTGTCTCAAGAAATGCTCTATTAATTTAAGTATTTTTATAATAATTATATAGATATGTTCGAGAGGCTATTGAGAGGCTCCATTATAGACCGCATTGGGGACGGGTTCCCCCATATGGCTGTCGGATAATCTTAGTTTTTCTATGGATTCTATGATGAGGCATCTGTTGGCACCTGTGAACGAACATATTTCTCGGGCATTATTAATAAACCTGAAATGAGGAATAGAGAGGATACTGTTGATATCTTCTATATCTTCGCATTTTTGAATATCAACCTTTATAAAAATTATATCTTTGTAAGTTTCAGATAATTCAAGCATATACGGATATATCTCCTTACAAGGCTTACAGAATGATGCGGAATATATAACTAATACTTTATTGCCTATCAATATCTTTTTATACTCTTCGTTATTAGTTATATCTAATATAGCCATTATCTATATAAAATAAGTTAATTTATTTTTTATTTTTTAGTCGCAAATATAAAAATTGATTATATAAATATATTAATAGCTTATATATTAGAATGCCTCCTAAAACTTTGAAAGAAGTAGAAGCCAAGCCCAGCAAGCCTCTCAAGACCGACAAAACTGTTGAAGAGAAATATAAAAAGTATGAATTGTTGGAGCATATTCTTGCTCTTCCAGATACTTATATTGGCTCTATTGAATCACAAAAAATCAGTAGCTATGTCTTTGATTCTGCTACAAACAAAATGGATACCGATGAACTGACATATATTCCGGGACTTTTGAAGATTTTTGATGAAGTCATTGTAAATGCCATAGACCATTCAATGCGTTTGAAGGCCGAGGAAGCTAAGGGAAAAGAAAATATCAAGCACGTCAAGAATATCAAAGTATCTATTGACAAGAATACCGGTGTCATCTCTGTTCTTAATGACGGGAACGGTATTGATATCAAAAAGCATAGTACTTATGGCGATTTATGGGTTCCCGAATTAATTTTCGGTGAGCTTCTTACATCCACCAACTATGATAAAGGCGAGGAGAAGATATGGGGTGGCAAGAATGGCTATGGAAGCAAGCTTGCCAACATATTTTCAAAGGAGTTTATCATAGAAACCGTAGATCACTATACTAACAAAATATATACTCAGACTTTCAGGAATAATATGACAGAGCGCGATAAGCCCACTGTCAAAGCCTCTTCAAAAGCTCCCTATACCCAAATTACCTTTAGGCCTGATTATGAAAGGTTCGGGATTAAAAATATTACAGAGGATATTTATAAATTGTTTCATCGTCGGGTAATTGATGCTTGCGCTACAACTAACAAAGATGTCTCTGTATATTTCAACGGCGAAAAGATATTGATTAAGGATTTTGAGAAATATTGCGAGCTATTTTTGGATAAGAAGGAGCAACCGCTAGTCTATGAATCTTGCGGGGAACGCTGGGAAATCGCTGCATCTATTTCAAAATCAGGTTCATTTGAATACCTCTCTTTCGTCAATGGAATTAATACGATTAAGGGAGGGAAACATATTGAATATATCACAAATATGATTACTAAGAATCTCGTTGATATGACTTTGGCAAAAAAGAAGAAGGTCGTTAAAACCCAGCATATCAAAGATAATCTTATAATCTTTGTCAAGGCGCTGATTGTAAATCCTAGCTTTGATTCACAGAGCAAAGAGACACTTACGACGCCTGTCGCCAAGTTTGGCTCAAAGTGCGAACCGAGCGACAAGTTCTATGAAAAATTATTCAAGTCCGGAATTATTGACAAGGCTCTTAGTATCACCGAGTTTTATGATAAGAAGAAGCTTGTGAAAACTGACGGAAAGAAAATATCACGCATCATCGTTCCCAAGCTGGATGATGCCAATTTGGCGGGTACGAAAAATAGCGCTGAATGTACTCTAATTTTGACGGAGGGAGATTCAGCTAAAACGATGGCTATTGCGGGTCTTAGTGTTATTGGCAGAGACAGATACGGCGTATTTCCTTTGCGTGGTAAGATTCTAAATGTAAAGGATGCGACACTGCAAAAAATATCAGATAATAACGAAATCACTGCTATTAAAAAAATCTTGGGCTTGGAGCAGAACAAGAAATATACTGATATCAGCCAGCTTAGATACGGCTCTATTATGATTATGACAGATCAGGATCACGATGGAAGCCACATCAAAGGTCTTGTATTCAATATATTTCAAAGTATGTGGCACGAATTGTATGAAATCTCTGGGTTTCTCACTTCTATGCTTACGCCTATTATTAAAGCCACGAATAGCAAGAAAGATGTAATTGAGTTTTATAATATGTCGGATTACGAAAGATGGAGCGAAACCGATGTAGCCAAGAAGAGTTCGTGGAAAATTAAATATTACAAAGGACTTGGCACTTCAAACGATCAAGAGGCCAAGGAGTATTTTAAGAATATGAAGAAGGTAACATATATGTATGATGAAAATGCCGACGAAGTCATAGATTTGGCATTTAATAAGAAAAGAGCCGATGACAGAAAGCTATGGCTACAAAACTATAACAAGGATAATGTATTGGATTATTCTGTGTTAAATGTGGATTACAAATCCTTCGTGGATAAAGATTTGATTCATTTCTCTAATCGGGATTTGCAGAGGTCTATCAATCATATATGCGACGGTCTCAAGGAAAGCACGCGAAAGATTATTTATGCCTGCTTTAAAAGAAGGTTATACACAAATGAAATAAAAGTAGCGCAATTATCTGGATATGTCGGCGAAGTTTCGGCATATCACCACGGTGAAAACTCGCTTCAACAGGCTATCGTGGGTATGGCGCAAATCTATGTCGGAACTAACAATATCAATCTATTGAGTCCCAACGGCCAATTTGGCAGCCGTTGTCAGGGTGGCCAGGATGCTTCATCTGCGAGATATATTTTCACGCTATTATCCAAGCTAACCCGATTGATATTTAAGGAGGAGGATAACGCTATCTTGAATTATCAGGACGATGATGGGCAACAAATAGAGCCCGAATATTATATCCCTATCATCCCTATGATTCTGGTGAATGGTGGTATTGGTATTGGAACTGGATATTCTACAAATATTCCGCAATTTGACCCGAGCGAATTGATTAATATATGTAAGATTATTTGCAATGTCATTAAAATGTCGGGTGCTGTTGCAAAGACAGAGGAAGACCTTGAAACTATTAATGATACAATCAATATCTTGGAAATCAGCGATATTACCCCGTATTACCTGGGATTTAAAGGAACTATTATTAAAGCCGAGAAAAACTCATATATTAGCAAGGGTGTTTATAGATGGATTGATGATTCTACAGTAGAGATAACTGAGTTGCCTATTGGAACTTGGACGGAAGATTATAAGGAATTGCTTGAAAATATGATTACAAACGGATTAAATAACTTGAAATACATAGAGAATCACTATACATCAAAGAATGTCAAGTTTATCTTACATTTCAACACGAGTGTTAAGGCTACTATTGAGGGCAACTTTGATACCTTGTTTAAACTGCAATCAAGCAAGAATCTCAGTATTAACAATATCCATCTCTTCAACAAAGATGGTGCTATTCAAAAATATGATAGTGCAATTGAAATTATCAAGGAATGGTCTGAGACAAGGATATTGAAATATTTTGAGAGAAAAAATTACCAAATTAAAAATCTTGAAAAAGAGGCTAAGGTGCTAAGCAATAAAATGAGGTTTATCCTTGATGTAATTGCAGGAAATATTAAAATTATGAATAAAAAATTGAAGGAGATTACTGCAAGACTTATTGAATTAAATTACCCACCAATCAATACGGGAAGCGATGAACCTTCAAAAGAATTGGGAGAGGCCGCAGGTGCAGCCGATGCAGCAGATGAAGCAGATGAAGCCGATGAAGCAGGAGATGCTGACATTAATTATAAGCATTTTAATTATCTGTTAAAGATGCATATTTCACAGCTGACATATGATAGAAAGGTTATATTGGAGCGGGAATATAATGAGTTGGATGAAAGGCTGAGAAATTTGAAAAATACTAACATTGAAGATTTGTGGCTGAATGATTTGAATGAACTTGAAAAAGAATGGGATGAGCACCGCAATAATATTTTGAAAGAATATGAAAATGATAGATTGGGAATTGTAGATGCCAAAGTAGTTAAAAAAAAGGCTAAGAAATAGACTGGCAAGGCTGATAAGACTGGTGAGGAGGTATGATGGATATGCGAGATGTATTTAGAATGGCGGGAGTTCAATATCATTCTCCATACATATATTGTATATAGTTAAATAATCTGTATGATTATCATTTTCAATTAAATAATATAAATATCTTTTAAGATTATAATCTATATCTAATGTGTGTATATAGGTTAGTAATTCATTATTTTCTGATATACTTATATATCCGAAGTTGTCAATAATATCGTCCATTATATTTTTATTTTTTTTATAGGTTATCAATTTTTATACCCTGGACTCTTTCGGAGACTCTTTTAGATACTTTATTTTTTGCTTATCACGGTTAATATATAAATATTCGGCTTTTTCCCTAATTTTTTCCCTGATATCATTTATGCAAGCGCTATCATCAGTTGTTATATCGGCCATTTTAGACATCATAATATACCATTCTTTTGAACTTGGAGGCAAAGGATTTATCCCGGTGTACATAGATTCAAAAGGATAACAGTAGAATGGTAGCGCTGATATATCAGGTTGTAGTCCTGGAGAATCTAATGATATTTTTGGGAGCAGGCTTTTGTAGTCCGTGCCATTCGCTGTAATGATGCGGAGGCAATATTTGATATCTATGTTATCGTGAAAAATAATCTCGTTCATAGAACAGTTATCTTTACAATCCAAAAACTCGCGCAAGTTCCAGGGATAATATGTGTTTTTTTCTGAGATTATGCCATTATAATCCCGGGCATTTATATGATAATTTTTTTGGCCGAGCAGTATTTTTGAAAATATCATCAGGTATTTTCCAGGATATATGCTCTCGCTCTCTATATTGTCTTTTGTGATTACTGACATATAAACTCCAGGGAATTGGTCATCTGTATTGAAATCTCCCACTTTCAATTCATTCCACGAAAGACAATCGGGATTATTCGTTGCGTGAATCAAATAATAGATATATCCGATATCTTCCATAGAGGAGAGAGGAGGCTATAAATAGCTTATAATATCAAAACTTTATATCTTTCAAGTCTGGGGCGGGCAATAAAAAGATATAAGGATTTGATACTATATATATATAAATCAAAATAATACAATAACATAATAATACCAATAAATCATTTTTTCATATAATATAGCCTTTGTGGCATTTTATGTCATCGTGCCCGAGTGGTCTAAGGGGTCAGACTTAAGATCTGATGTACTTTAGTACGCGTGGGTTCGAACCCCACCGATGACATCATTTGTTTAATATTGCTATATTATAATACCGCCGTACAAATCGTGATATAATCGTGAATACCGTACATATTAGAATTTCCTGAAATATAATAATTCCAGTTAAAGGGGATTATGATAGACTTATTATTTAATAGGATAGATGTAATATTACTGTCTGTATCTGGGATGCCATTTGTAATTTTTGAAGAAGGATTGCATAGATGTATCTCTACAGGATTGTCAGATATAGATTGAACTAACAGATATTTATATTTATTTTTTTGCCATATATAATTATTATTTAGATTATATATAATATTATAATTGAACCAATTAGCGAGAATATAATTGATATCGCTAATATAATCAGAGATTACTATGGGCTGTTTTTTATATAAAAGTTCAAAATCAAAATTGTTTATGGAAACTTGATATATAGAGATTTCATCAATAAATATATAATAAAATGAGGTATATATTAATAGTAAAAATATCAATAAATAAATATACATTTAATTAATATATATTTATTTATTTGGGCATATTAAACCTTCAAAATAATTATATAGATAATTATTAAAGCTTATTTATTAAATGGCCGCCGCTCTTGTTTCTTTAGCTAATAATCTTACTCCTGCTGGAGCTTTAGTAAACATGACAGGAGTCGATCCTGCGAAGTTGTTTGCAGAATCAGTTAAAGCACCAGGTCCTCTTAGTGCTTTGACAAGCGCTGCTGACAGTAGAGGCCCTATTAGTGCTTTGACAAGCGCTGCTTCAGGAGCTGTAGTCAAAAGAGGCTCTCCTGGGGCCGCCACCGGAACTGATAATAATTCTGTTGCTGCCGAAGCTACGGGGGATGGTACTGGTAATGCTGTTGCGAAAGTTAAAAATTTTGGCAATCCTTTATACAGACTAGCAATATTATTTACAGAAAAATATATGAACATTTTTGCACCGAAAGTATTAAATAATGCTGATAATTCAAGAATATTGCTTAATGTAATTATGCTATATGCTATCAACTATATATTTAAATACGGAGTATTTAAACCTAATTATGAAGTACTGAAAGAAATAAGGGATTCTTTGGAATCTAACAAAAAATTATTGTCATATAATACTTTAACAATATCAAAAGATTATTTAGATATTGTGCACGATGCTGTAGAAAATATAAAACTTGAAGAGGAGCAAAATTTTAAAAAAGAACAGGAAAATGATAAAATGGACAATGAGACAAATATTGCAAATAATGAGATAAGTTTTAGCTATGTAAAAATGGTAGTTGATAACTCTTCGGGTTTATCGGGTGGCCTATTTACGACTATAACATCCGCTATTGCTAATATATGGAAGGTTATGATGATGTGGACAAAGCCTTTTGCCGGATTAGCAATATTAGTAGGATTTATAGTTTTCATATTATTTGTATTTTTTGGCGAAGACGATGATACTTCTTCTTCCGAAAATTCAGGGGGTGTTGGAACAGGAAGCTTGCTTGGTCCCAGCAATTTCAACATTTTTTCAAAAAATATGCAAGGAAGCGGGGCAAATAATAATACCGATATCATTTCAGTATTACAAAGACTACCGCAAAATATATACACCTTCTTTGATAAATTATCAGCAGCCTATTCAAGATTCAGCAAATATGCCAATAGTTCTAGCGATTTTCTAAATAGCCTATCTGACACTACACCAATAATATACGACAGACCTAAACAAGATAAAGATAATAGTGATGGGTTATATGATAGTATATATACTTTTGATTATAAATATATAAATGATATAAGTAACGCAGAAATAGACTTTGATCAAATTATTATCTCTGATACAGGTGGAATATCAGTAATAAAGTTAAAAGCCGGATGGAATGGCAAATATCTATTAGAGCCAAAAATAATTATAAATAAGCCTGAAGATCAAGATTCTGTGCAAGCAAACGCTACATTAAAAACAGCCGTGATAGTTGGAACTACACCACCGCTTTATGAAATTAAAGAAATAATAATAACAAATACAGGGTCAAAATATAGTAAAGAAAATACTAAATCATTAATTAAAATAGAAGACACCGCTATAAGTGATAGTATAAAAGGTATTGAAAATGATGAGACACTGGTATATAATATTAAAAGGCCTAAGAAAGAAGACAATCCTAAGATATCAGAATATTATGGTATACAGCACGAGTATATGTTTGATAAAGGGGGTACAAATAATAACGAATATATATATGCTCCAAAATGCGGGACAAATAATAATTATGTATATGATGATTGCACTGTTAGAATTAAAGAATGCGGAAAAGCCAAAAATGAAGATACGAGCGATTATAAAAATATTATAATATAATATTAACATAAAAGGCATTTTAAAAAATGAGTAAATGCGTAGACAATGTTAATGGCGAGAGCAAGGATTTGGAGCTTTTATTTAAAGAAAAATATATTATGGATGTTAACAAAATTGATAAATCAAGTGATTTATTTGCTATAAAAACATTTGATGCTGAATTGAATAAATCTGCGCCTATAATAGTAGACAATAATGGGACTATTACTAAGATTAATCATATTAGTAATGGAAGATATTATAACAGCGAACCTCCTAATATAAAAATTAAATCACCTGCATCACTCAATGGAAAGAAAGCAAAGGCAACCGCAGTTATGAAAGAGGGAAGTGAAAGCGGATCTTTAAATAAGTATTGGGAAATAAAAAATATAATTGTTAGTGATGGTGATGGAGGTTCTGGGTATGATGCGATTGCCGATATAGACAAAATTGAAATTGAAAAAAAGGATACGGCGCAAAAAAAGATTGTTTATAATGAAACTAAACCTATATATTATTTATTGGAAAAAAAAGAGTCACAATGTAATAATTTAACGGATAGGTGGCACGATTGGTTCACAATACAATATTATTATTTGGGAAACAACAATGGGCGAAGAAAAATAGACGAGAGTGATAAAACACGAAGATTATTTAAGTGCTATAAAAAGTGCGATGAGAAATATGTTGTAAATAATCATAATGTATGCGAAAGCATTCAAACATTAGAAGGAGGCAAATATAGAAATTATATGCCGTATGACCCATTAGCCATAATATGTATTTTGGGAAGCTACGAAGAAGAAGATTCAAGCAGCACACTTACAAAAAATAGCAATATTATAAATAGTAGCGGAGTAGATGGCAATTATTATTATACTATTAAAAATATTAAAGCGAGAATTGATGAAGATATAAATACCGAGGTAAGAGCTAAAATTTTAGCTTCGCTATCATCTAATACTGATTATAAAAATAATCCAGTCACAACAATAAAAAAATATATAGTAGATGCTTATATTGTAATATCAGCCTATATAGAAGGTATAATAACAGAAGCTGAGAATAATGATTTGAAAATTAAAACAACTATTAAAAATAATGTTAATGACTTCTATCAATTATTTGATAAAAGAGACGAACTATATATTTCTTATCTTAATAAGCTAAAGGATAGTACGCATTTTAAAAGAGTATTATATGCAAAAAGTATAGCACATCAAAGTATTGATACTAACATTACAAACATTGATAAGCCTAATGTGGTAAAATATTTGAAGTATTTATTTAAATATTGTAAGTTTTTGTATTTTAATGAAAACAATATGTTTGCGATTAGACTTTTAAATTATGGAATATATGACGAGGATTATATAAAAGATACTAAATCTAAAATTACGAATCCCGACGAAGATGAAGCTAATTATAATATATTTAGCAAAGAACCTATAAAGATCAACTATAATCCAGTTACTGTCAAAATTGATACGAAACATAAAAATATGTTTGATGATTATTCAAATGCTTACGAATTATATAAGAGTTTTATTTTAACATATCCAATTATTTTGCTTCTGTCGGTTTGCTTGTTTATAATAATTATGCTTTTATATATTTATAATATGATATATATTATAATTTCTGTTATCAATTTTCTATATATATTAGTTATCGGCATTGTGTATTTATTTATAGGAGTTATTATGTGTAATAATGGGTTTATAACAGTAGTTATATATATTATTTCAATACCATACAAGAAAATTCCTTATTTATATTCTAAGGCTATGAATACACCAATTATTGGTACAATTATACAATTTATACTATTTATATTATTCTTAATAATTATAACTTTTCTGATGAATAGCAATATAAGTGTCTTATATGGAATAGTAATGTATTTTATTAACACGATAATATATATTATATTGGGTATTATATCAATAATCTTTTATATTATATACGGGTTTATATCTCTAAACCCTGTTATAATATTTCCTTCATTGATGACTATGTCAGTTCTCTATGCATATTATAAAATATGGTTCAATTTTGATATTAATACATTACATAAAGATGCTAAGAAAGACACTAAAATTATAAGCGAACATTCTAATAGTTCAACAATATTCAAATACAGCACTGGCGCTGATATATCAAGGAAAAGACTTGAATTGTATCAACATAGCTATTTTATGAACTTATACGAGAACGCATACGAGAACTATGTAGAAAAAATAGCAGAAATAGAAGGTTATAATGCTAGTAAAAATTTAACAAAATAGTATATTGCACCAGAGTCAGAGATAAAAGAATAAAAGAATAAAAAATTCAGCTTGAGAAAAAGTAGATGAAGCGAATATAGCAAGAGCATAAAAAAGAGCATTTAAAAAAAAAGTTGATGGATTTTGATATTAAAAATGCATTAGATAAAACTAATTTACACCCTTGAAGATTTAAAATGAGACAAAACTTAATTTATTTTTATTAGCTAATTATAATGAAGCATAAAACAGAAGATTATAAATTATCAGCAGTTAAATATTACTTATCTAATAGTTTTAGTTTAGATTATGTTTGTAATATTTTTGGTTGTAAAAAACAATCATTAGCAAGATGGATTGAAAGATATAATGAAGTTAAAGAATTAAAATACATAATAGAACTAACATATCATATAAAATAACAAAGGAACATCTCGTATATGCTATTAAATGTTAAGCAATAACGAACAAATTACTATGATTGAATTGAAAAAGTTAATAATGCTTAAATATCCTGAATTTAATATTACACCTCAACATTTAGGTATTGTATTGAGAGACAATAATATTACAAGGAAAAGAACTAAACACCAACATTTTCCTAAAACAAGATATGGTATTGAAACTGACAAAAGAAAGAACTTGATAATTTTTATAATGAAATTAGAAAATATCCATTAGATAAAATTATTTGTTTAGATGAAACTTCTATTAAACCCGCTATGATGTTAGAATATAGTAAATGTAAGTTAGGTAAAAGATGCATTCAAAAACGGATGATAATAATGTATTCAAAAAATTTACATTATTAGTAGCAATAAATAATTCAAAATGTATAGGATATAAATTATATGAAAAAGGTGGTATGAATAAAGAAAGATTTGTAGATTTTTTGAAAGATAATGTATTTAATAATTATACAAAATAATCTGATTGTTTTAGATAATGCGGGTAGTCATAATAATCAATTTGTTAAAGATGCTATTATAAATAGTGGTAATAAATATTTGTTTAGTATTGCCTATACACCAGCAACAAATAGTCCTATAGAAAATTGCTTTAACCAAATAAAACATTATCTAAAACTTAATAAAAAAGTTCTTAAATATGATGAATTAAATAATGAACTTAAAGATGCAATAAATAATGTTAAAAAAGAAAATTACAAGAGCGTTTTAAGGTTTATAACATAGATGAATATAGAACTTCGTGTCTAAATTACAAGACAGAAGAATTAAGTAAAAACCTTTATCTACCAGATAAAACAAAAAAAGAACGTAAGATGCATTCTATCCTAACATATAAAATGGAAAATAAACGGAATGGTTGTAAAAATATTCAAAAAGTTTTTAACTATTATATAGAATATGATGAACGACCAGAAAGGTATAAGAGAGGAGTTGATTTACAAAAACTACAAACCGTTTTAACAGAACCGTCAAATTGTAGTTAGTCGCTTAAATGCGATCATTTACATTGATAGAAAAGATAAATAACATAATTATTTTTTTTTTATAATAGTCTTGTCTCATTTTTCTTTTATGTCGGTGTAATAATAAAATGGAGACGATGAAGAATAGTGCTAAAGATAAAGGTATATTTGATAGTGTTAAGATTAACCCGCGAGGATTATTAAAGGCTTAATTTGGAGGATTTAGGGATTTAGAATATAATTTTTATAGCATTCTATGTATTTCTCCATAGCCTCATTAACAGTCATTCCCTTGATACTGTTCCAAACCTCCCATTTAGCACAAGCGGTTACATTGACAAACCACGGTTTATCAATATTACAATCACCCGTCCTCGCCTGTTTGTAATATTTGTAAAACTCCAATTTAATTGTATCAGACAAGCCCATAATTTCCAAATCAATATTATTGAGCTTGTTTAGAACATCTTCAAACTCCTTTTTCAATTCATTTTCTTTTTGAGTTTCCATTTATAATGATTGTAAATATATTTCTTATATTATTATTATTTAAGAATATAACACATATATTATAATGACAATGATTATTAATGAATATATTGAATATACGAATAAATACAAACAGCAGTATGGTGAGAAATGTATTGTTCTTTATCAAGTTGGCTCGTTCTATGAAATGTACACTATATACGAAAATAATAATGCAGAGAACAATGATATATACAAGGTGGCTGATATATGTGGTATAATAACTACAAAAAAAAACAAATCTATTGCCGAAATATCATTAAATAATCATGTGATGGCCGGGTTTCCCATTCATTCTCTTAATAAATTCACGCAAATATTGCTGAATAACAATTATACTATTGTAATTATTCAGCAGGAACAGCAGATGGCCGGCAATAATAAAAATAGGGAGCGTAAGGTCGCCGAGATATTATCTCCGGGCTCCAATATAAATATTACAGATAAGCGAAGTAATTATATGATGGTTATAATGTACGAGATAATAAACGGGTATATTATTGCAGGAATATCTGGGATTGATTTATCAACCGGGAAGACCTTCATATACGAAGTGGGTTCTACGAAGGATGACCCCGAACTCGCGAATGACGAAGTATTCCGTATGATAAGTACATATAATCCTATTGAATTAATTATATTGGGTGATAAAATTGATGAGAAGGAGCGGAAAAAGATATTGAAAAACTTGAATATCAATAACATTTTGGTTCATTATAAATGGGGCGAATGTAAATACATAGAGTTTTTCAAGAGCATAATAAATCAGACGCAAATATTGGAGAAGGCATTCTTTATGAAGAAGGGGCTGATTTCTATAATTGAAATGTTAAATATGGAGAGGCTCACTATATCGCGCGAAGGGTTCTGTTGTCTATTACAATTTGCACACGAACACAACGCAGATATTATAAAAGAGCTACAAGTTCCTGAGATTTTTGAGAATAATAATAATATGACAATTGAGTTTAATTCTGCCGTCCAATTAAATATTCTGGGTTTGTATCAGAACGATAAGCCGCTAATAGATGTATTAAATAGATGCGCGACTGCTTTCGGTTCGCGATATTTTAAAGAGAAGTTGCTGGCGCCTATGATAAACATTAAAAAAATCAATCAGTCTTACGACGATATTGACAAATTACTGAATAAAAATAGCTATATAAAGGTGCGCAAATATCTGGCTAATATTGGGGATTTGGAGAGATTCAAGCGGAAACTGCTTTTAAATAAGGTAGCTCCTCAGGATTGGATGAGCTTTAATGAATCTATGGAGGCCTGTATAGGCATCTATAATATCTTGAAGGATTACGGCGACGGCGAGAAAACCGATGAGACTATTATATCAATTGTACATACTATAACGAATTCTTATAAGGATATTTTGGATTTGGAGAATGCTTCTAAATATAATTTGGCTGATAAAAATAATTGGGGAAATATATTTAAACAAGGAGTATATGAAGATATTGATAATAATGCCGAGGGTATCAAGAAGTCATATAGAGATATTGAGATTTTATGCGAAGAAATAAACCGTATCGGCATAAATGATAGCACGCTATGTAAGATAGATTATAATGATAAGGATCAGGAATATTTCATTTTAATAACTAAGAAAAGATATGAGACGGCTTTAAAAAATAACAAGGCTATTATTGGCAAATTCAACAAAAAGCTGATATCATCTTCTTCGTCAAATTATAAGATGACTAATAGCGAAACCGAGAAGCTCTCAAAAAATATCAGCAAATATAATGAAGAAATTGCGGTTCTCGTATTGAACTATTATAATGAATTTGTTAGAGAGTTTATAGAAATAAATAATAAAAATATTGATATTCTCATTAAATATCTTGTACGAACCGATATAGCAGCAAATAATGCCAAAAACGCCTTTGATTACCGATACAAAAGACCTATAATATCCTTAGATTCTTCTGATGAAGCCGAAGACGAAGAAGCCGAAGACGAAGAAGACGAAGACGACTGCGACGACTGTGAGAGCGAGAGGGAATCGTCTTTTATTAATATGAAAAATATGAGGCATCCGTTGATTGAGAGATTACACGATGAGCTTGAATATGTAGGGAATGATGTCAGGATAAATAAAGATGGCATATTGTTATATGGAATAAATGCTTCTGGGAAATCTTCATTTATGAAGGCAGTTGGCTTAAATATTATTATGGCTCAATCTGGTATGTTTGTAGCCGCCGAAAAAATGGTGTATTATCCGTATAAGAGAATATTTACGAGGATTTCGGGGATGGATAATATATATAAAGGAATGTCAAGCTTCACAGTGGAAATGACAGAATTGCGGAATATATTACAGAGATGTAATAAATATAGCTTGGTTATTGGGGATGAGATATGCTGCGGGACTGAATCAATATCTGGGATTGCGATTGTATCTGCTGGAATAGATATGCTGATAAATAAAGGGGCTTCTTTTATATTTGCGACGCATCTGCACGAACTAACAGAGATGTCTTGCATTAAAGAGCATATCAAGGATAATAAATTGTTTGTCAAGCATATTAAAATAGATATTGGCAAAAATAATGAAATCATATATAATAGGAAAATACAGGATGGTCAGGGTTCTAATATGTATGGCTTGGAAGTATGTAAATCTCTTGATATGCCATTAGATTTCCTTAAAAAGGCTGAGATGTTTAGAAAAGAATTCACAAATATAGATAAAGACCTAATTAAAAACAAGAAATCTAATTATAACAGGAAGAAGAAGATTGATAAATGTGAAATATGTCAGGGTATTGCTGTTGAAACGCATCACATTAAATATCAGGAGGACGCAGATGAAAACGGATTCATAGGTTCATCTCATAAAAATGCCACACATAATCTGGCATCACTATGTAAAGATTGTCATAGCAAGGAACACAGGGGGATTATAAAAATCAATGGATACAAGCAATCCTCCAATGGCATTATATTAGACTACGACACCCTATACACCCCCCCTCTCTCTCTCAATAGCCCACGACAGCCTCTCAATAACCCGCGACAGCCTCCCAATAGCCCACGACAGCCTCTCTATAACCCATGACAGCCTCTCTATAACCCATGACAGCCTCTCTATAATTATTATAAAATACTAAGAAGATTCTTAGCAATTATTGAGACACAGGAAACTCTTTATTTTTTCATTTTAAAATTTGAGTACATCTTTCTGTTTTTTCAAAAATTTCAAAAGTTTTTTAGAAATTACAAAATAAATCAAGAGATGTACTCAAATTTTAATTTTCAATTTTTAGAAAAAATCTGGTTCCTTTTTAAGTTATCATCGGTTATATAAATAGCCTCTCAATAGCCTCTCAATAGCCTCTCAATAGCCTCTCAATAATTATTATAAAATACTAAGAAGATTCTTAGCAATTATTGAGACACCGGAATATCTATATTTTTTTATTTTTAATTTTGAGTACATCTTTCTGTTTTTTCAAAAATTTCAAAAGTTTTTTAGAAATTACAAAATAAATCAAGAGATGTACTCAAATTTTAATTTTCATTTTTATAAAATATCTGGTTTCTTTTTAAGTTATCATCGGTTATATAAATAGCCTTTTCTATAGCCTTGACAATAGCCAGCGACAGCCTTTTCTAATACCGCGTTGGGGGCGGTTTCCCCCATTATAACCCGCGTTGGGGGCGGTTTCCCCCATAGGGTGGTTTCCCCCTATCCCCCACTCCCATAAATATATATAGAGATTATTTAATATAATAATATAATTATGAAAGTTATTAAGAGGAATGGTGAATATGAAGATGTCAGCTTTGACAAGGTCCTTATGCGCCTTAAAAATCTATCAGGTGAGCTAAATATTAATGTATCAGAGATAGCTCAGAAGGTATGCTCGCGTATTTTTGACGGTGTTAAAACAAGCGAATTAGATGAAATGGCTGCATATTTGTGCGGCAGTATGTCTTTGGATAACCCCGAATACAATACTTTGGCTTCGCGTATTATTATCTCAAACCATCATAAAAATACATCTCCTTCATTTTCTGAAACCGTTCAAGCTCTTTATGATAACAAGGATATTCATAATAATAATGCCCCTCTAGTATCCGATGAGCTATATGAAATAGTGTGTAAAAACAAGGAGAAGCTCAATACCTATATTGATTATCAGAGAGATTTTACATTTGATTATTTCGGCTTTAAAACTTTGGAACGCGCATATTTAACCCGTGTTAATAAGAAGGTTATTGAGAGGCCACAGCATATGTGGATGCGAGTTGCTCTGGGAATACACGGTAATGACATTAAAGAAGTTCTGACGACATACGACCTTATGAGTAAAAAATATTTCACACACGCTACACCGACGCTATTTAATTCAGGAACTAGAAGGCCGCAATTGAGCAGCTGTTTCCTTTGCTCTGTAAATGACGATAGCGTAGCTGGCATTTATGATTCACTAAAAGAGATGGCGCTGATTTCTAAATATGCCGGAGGAATTGGCATTCATATTCATCAGGTTCGCGGTAAAGGTAGTTATATCAGAGGAACAAATGGAACTTCCAACGGAATCATACCGATGTTGCGAGTATTTAATAATACTGCGAGATATATTGACCAAGCAGGGAAAAGACTCGGGAGTATCGCGGTATATCTTGAAACCTGGCACTGTGATATTGAGGCCTTTTTGGAATTGAAGAAAAATCACGGGAGTGAGGAAGAAAGATGCAGGGATCTATTTATGGCTCTATGGGTATCTGATTTGTTTATGGAAAGAGTGAAAAGTAATAAGCTCTGGTCTTTAATGTGTCCTGATAAATGCCCTGGACTGAGCGATGTATATGGTGATGATTTTATTAAACTTTATGAACAATATGAAAGCGAAGGCAGATATAATAAACAGATTAATGCTCAAGACCTCTGGTTTAAAATATTAGAATCTCAAATAGAGCAAGGAGTTCCATATATCCTTTACAAGGATGCTGCGAATAAAAAGAGCAATCAGAAGAACCTAGGAACTATCAAATCAAGCAATCTGTGCGCAGAGGTTCTAATTTATTCATCTCCCGAGGAAACTGGGGTTTGCAATTTGGCTTCAATTTGCCTTCCTACATATATTGAGAATGGCGTATTTAATTATGAGAAGCTTCACGATGTTGTCAAAGTAATTACTAAAAATCTGAATAAAGTAATTGATAAGAACTTTTATCCTATTGAAAAGGGTCGCGTTTCTAATCTTAAAAACAGGCCTATTGGAATTGGCGTTCAGGGATTGGCTGATGTATTTATGATGCTCAAGCATCCCTTTGAATCAAAAGAGGCTGCAGATATTAACAAAGATATTTTTGAGACTATCTATCACGCAGCAGTTGAAGCTTCTATGGAATTGTCAAAAAAAAGGTTTTATACTATTAATAAAATAGCTTCTGGTGAATGTGATGAAAATATGAGCGACTATGTTAATGAGTTTGAAATTAAAAATATTAAAAATAAATATAGTGGGGCATATAGTACATTTGAGGGCAGTCCTATATCTCAAGGGCTTTTTCAATTTGATTTGTGGAATGAAAAGCCGAGCGATAGATATGACTGGGAAAGCCTGAGGACTGAAATAATGAATTACGGAGTTCGCAATAGCCTTTTGATATCTCCTATGCCCACGGCATCTACTTCGCAAATTATGGGATTTAATGAAAGTTTTGAGCCAATTACCAATAATATATTTCAGAGAAAGACTCTGAGCGGTGAGTTTATTGTGATAAATAAGTATTTGATTAAAGATTTGATTGATAAGGGAATATGGAATAAGGAAATGAGGGATACTATTATTTTGCACGAGGGAAGCATTCAGAATATCCCAAATATTGATGCGACTATGAAAGAGCTGTATAAAACTTCTTGGGAAATTAAGCAACGTGTTATTATTGATATGTCAGCAGACAGAGGAAGATATATTTGCCAGACGCAAAGCCTCAATATCTTCATAGAAGAACCTGATTTCCAAAAATTGTCTTCTATGCATTTTTACGGACATTCTAAGGGTCTCAAGACGGGTTCTTATTATCTGCGAACAAAACCAAAGGCGAAAACTCAGCAAATGACAATTGACCCTGAATTTGCTAAAAAAAGATTGAGATGTGCTGAAGACAACGGCGATAGCTGTGTCCTATGCTCATCATAACACTCATTTATTAGCTTGTCTTTTAGTAGTTTTAGGTTTTGCTGTGGTAGTTTTGGGAGTTTTAGGTTTTGCTGTGGTAGTTTTAGGTTTTGCTGTGGTAGTTTTAGGTTTTGCTGTGGTAGTTTTAGGTTTTGCTGTGGTAGTTTTAGGTTTTGCTGTGGTAGTTTTTGGTTTTGCTGTGGTAGTTTTTGGTTTTGCTGTGGTAGTTTTTGGTTTTGCTGTGGTAGTTTTTGGTTTTGCTGTGGTAGTTTTTGGTTTTGCTGTGGTAGTTTTTGTAGTTTTGGATACAGAGGCTTTCCTTTTTATTATTGAGGCTTTCTCTTTGTGTTTTTGCTTTGCTCTTTCTTTTTCTATTTTAATTTTAGTTTTAATATCTTCAATTAATTTAATTTGCTTGATAATTTTATCTTTATTCTTTATTTTATCTTGCTTTAATATCTTTATCTTATCTTTAATCTTATTTATTTTAAGTTCTTTGTTATTAACTAATGTGTTTTTGCCGTCCTTACTATTGCTTTTTTCAACTACTTTATTATATTTCATAATCTTCATCCCCCCTGTTCTTTGTGGTCCACTTGCTGCACGAGCTTTAAAATATTTCTTATATTCCTCCCCTAAATCTATTAAAAGTTGGCCTATAGCCTGTCTTTCTTCCAATTTCAATCTCAAAAGTGTAATAAACTTTATTACACTTTCTTTGGCACTCTCATCAGGATTACTGATACTCCTTTGTGTAATAAAATAAGTTCCTATAGATTTTAATATAGTTATAATAAATTTATTAGCTGCATATATTGAGTATAAACAGTTTTCTGCAAACTTATGTCCTATATACAAATGCGAATATATTTTATTACGTCCAGTTGTTATATCATTAGGTAAAGTAAAATGCAAACCTCTAATTGTAAGAGCCCCATTTTCAAATCTCGTAAATAGACTAAAGTGTACACATTCAAATGATGTTATTATGCGCCGCCGCCCTACTGAGTCATATTCATATTTAGACATGTTAATTTCAAGAAGAAATTTACCAGGAACCCTTGTGTTTATTTCAATTTGTAAAAATTTACCATCGGCTAATTTTCGTGACTCAAAAACCCTATTTAATTCACTTATTTTACTATCAAAAAAATCTCTTAAATCATTTTGACAATCTAAATAGATACCTTCTATCATTTTTAGACAATCTCGATCAAGTGTTCTATCTGCGCTACTAGCAACTGGATTATTATATGCGGGCATAGACTGTAGAGACGGTAGAGACTCTTGCTGCGACTCTTGCTGCGACTGTGAACGCATTGGCTCTTTAGCATCACGTGTCTCATCATCTTGTTCTATTTCTATAGATAAACTTTTATAAATATCTTCGTCCTGTATTATTTCATCTTCCCTCTCTTCCCTCTCTTCCCTCTCTTCCCTCTCTTTTTCTTTTATTAAATCTATTATTTCTTGTTGTTCAAATGTAATTAGAGTAGCACGCTTTTGCGAATGCATTGTTTCTTCGGATTTATCATTCGGTCTTTTTTGAGACATCATTTTCAGCAATATTTCTAATAATATAGGATAATTTATTATATAAATATATACTATTATAATAGTATATAGTATGTCAAATAATGAACCTTTATTGATACCTTCAAATAGATTGACTATTTTTCCTATTGAACATTATGATATGTGGGAAATGTATAAAAAATCTGTTAGTGTCTTCTGGACACCTGAGGAATTAGATTTATCAAAGGACTTAGATGATTTCAATAAGCTCAATAAGAATGAGAAGTTTTTTATTAAGCAAATATTGGCGTTTTTCAGTTCTAGTGATACAATTGTAAATATCAATTTGGGCGAAAGATTTTTAAATGATGTACAAATACTAGAAGCTAAGTTCTTCTATGGCTTTCAAATGGCTATTGAGAATATTCATTCAGAAACATACTCTCTTCTAATAGACACTTATTTTAAAGAAGCTAATGACAAAGAAGAGGCACTTAATGCTATCAATTATATGCCCTGTATTAAAAAGAAGGCGGATTGGTGCTTCAAGTGGATTAATGACGAATCCGCACCATTCTCACAAAGACTGTTGGCATTTGCCCTTGTTGAAGGAGTATTTTTCAGCGGTGCCTTCTGTAGTATTTTCTGGCTCAAAGAACGCGGGATGATGCCAGGTCTCTCATTCTCTAACGAGCTTATCAGCAGAGACGAGGGAATGCACGTTGAGTTCGCAGTCCTTTTGTATTCTAAGATAGTTGATAGATTGCCTCAGGAAACCGTTCATCAAATTGTTAAAGAAGCCGTTGAAGTAGAAAAGAACTTTATTATTGAAAGTATCCCATGTTCTATGCTTGGAATGAATGCAGACCTAATGTCTATATATATTGAATTTGTCGCGGACAGATTGCTAACTCAATTAAATTATGAAAAAATATGGAACTCAAATAATCCCTTTCCTTTTATGGATAGAATATCAATTGAAAGCAAATCCAATTTCTTTGAAAGCCGCGTTTCACAATATAGCAAGGCAAATGTAGGTGGAAAACAGGAACACTCTAAATTACGCACATTTTCTCTTGAAGCCGATTTCTAGACTTTTGCGACCTCTGTAATTACTTAAAGAACTTATATACATATTTTATATAATAATGGATACAATAGTAAACAAATTCGGGAATATTTTCGTTGAAATTAAAAAACAAATTAACTATATTATAAATGATAAAGAGTTTGTATATTCAAGCAATTATATTAATTGTATGAATGAAGTTATGATAGTCCTCAGAAAGGCATTATTTAAATTACAGGATATATATTATAAATATATATTATATCCTAAATTAAAAAAAATCTAATTTTTATTACACAAAAATATTATTATTCTGTGTATCCTACAGCAAAGGCTAAAAGATTATTGGGATATATCTTGTTGCGATAGGCACAATTTTATTTCTCCTAGAGATGCGATGGTATATCTGAGAATAATAGGGTAGTTATTTTTAAGATATAGCTCAACATTATTTGAAAGATTGGTGCATTTCGTAAATATTGATAGGTATTTAAGGCTGAAAATACCCTGTATTATCTCCTGTTCTTCGTCGGTACTATTCTTCTTTATAGTGATTGATTGCGATTTTTCGGAACCAAGGATAGTCTCTTGGTCGCAAAAGTCCCCCTTACAACTTAATATTAGCTTATCGCCTATGTTTCTAAACTCTATAAACTCGGCAAGGTTATTCATATCTCTAATAATTTTTTGAAGATAATTGGAAGGCATATTTATAATCGTATGAAAATCTACAGGCGGAATGTCAAGATTCAGCACATCTATATCCAATACAGACAATTTATAATTAGTTTTATAATTTTTATCATTATTTTCTATCGTTATACCCAAATGATTCGGGTCATCTTTTTTAATATAGATTGATAATATGTCGTTGTTCGTGATTGTTTTAATAAGCGCGTGGAGCCGCAGCATATTAATGCCTACATATGTTTTCTTGGCACACTCGTAAATCTCAAACTTATCCGCATCCAGCTTGAGATGTATTAGAACAATATGTGTATTGTCCATAGCAACTATCTTGATTCCAGTCTCATCTATTTCCAAATTAACATCCATCAATATCTCCTTGAGAGCATCTATAACTTGTTTAAATGTAGCAGCCTGTATAGTTTTAATATTTAATAAATATTCGGTATCCATATAAATAGTAAAATATAATATCTCCTTAAATATTATTTTACTTATTTGCATAATTTAAAAATATCATAATATTGCTTAATAACCAGTTTAAAGGGTTATAAATAGATAAACGCTTCATTTTAATAACTGTCATTTTAGCCCACCTCATATTATCAATATTGTAATTAATATAAATATAATAAAACAATACCATAATAGCTATCATAGAGAATATAAATGCTATTAATATAGCAATCAAACCCTGTTTCAATTTAGTAGAAGTTTCTTTTAATTGAAATAGATAATTATTATAATAGCATCCAGCTTTCTCCTTATGGTCGCTCTTAAAGGTATTAACGTTTGTATATGAAATAGCACAAGGATCCGCCAAATTATTTATTTTACTCCTGATTGATAAGGGAATTGCGCCTATTAGAACATTCTCTATATCATAATTGTTGGTTTTAAAAGTATCTAATTTTGAATAAGGGATTGGGATTACATTCGTTATTATATTTAATAAGGATTGTACGTATGTTCTTTCCAAATCAAAAATATGTATTTTTTCTTTACTAATATTATCATTATATATTTTCTTATTATTAAGATATACTAAGACCAATTTTACAAAATCTAAATCTTTATTATCCTTATTATCTACATTGTTAGCCATAATTATTGCTGCACTGATTTCTTTAATTTTAGTAATAAACTTGTTTATAGTCTTATTAGTAACAGCATTATCATATTCAGTATAAGCTGCTTCTCTAAGTTTTTCCTTATCCTTATCATCAGTTGCTTTATTATAAGCATCTAATGCATCGACATAAGCATCTAATGCATCGACAGAAGCTTTTTCAAGATCTGCAGTTTCATAAGTTTTAATAATACTGACTGTATGTATATTGTGTCCATTTAATTCGTTCATTATTTTTGTAATATTTGAATCTTCTTTTAAAAAATCCGTGTTATTATCACATATAGTATTTAACATATTTTCAATATTTTTAGGCTCGTAGTTTTTGCCATCTTTTGATTTTTCAAAATTTAAATAATCTGCATAATTTATGGAAGGGGTATGACGATGATAGCGCCTTAGCCCGTATATAATACTTAGCACTCCAAATATTACGACGATTGAGAACCTTTTAAACAAATGAAATTCTTCACAACTGTTGTTATTTAGAAAATAACAATATTGTTTAATATATTCTTTAAGTTTGGTAAAATCAAGATTTAACTTAGTAAGGGATGCCAACGGCGTAATATTAGAAATACCAACATAGATTGCTGAAAAAATCGCCAATACTATTGTTATCAGTACAAAGACATCTAATAATATATTTGTTATATTTAATGTGAAATATTTATCATTGTAATACATATTCTGGTCAAGAAGAATACTAATAAACAGTTTATAATCAACAGTTTCCCCAATTAATATCTTGTTTTCTGATGATAATTCATTATCTTTCAGGGGAAGTTCTTCATATTCTATTACATTCGTATCATTATATATTTTTTCTGAAAGAATGTTATTATATACATAATAATTATAGATAGTATTTGTCAATATTAACAAGGTTATTATTATTATTAAAGATATATAAAAGTTTATAAAAAACAATGTCATATCATATTTCTCATTCGCATTAATGAAAGCTATTTCGCAAGGCATAATATCACCTTCTTTTATTACATAATAATATTTTAAATTATTAATCTAAACAACTCCCAAAACAGCTGTTTTAATTTCATCTACCATTGTTTCAATTAACTTCTTCATTTTATCAATGTATCTTTCTACATTTTCCTTCATATCATTATCTGTATATTTAATAATCAATAAGCTTGCCAAAATTACAAGGCATCCTATCATTATTTCTAATACTAAATATAAATTGAAAAAATATACAGCACCCCAATAATCCAATTCTACATATAACTTATTTGAAAAATCTATAACATTTTTATTAACTTGTAGCTTATATTCAATTATTGTCTTGTTAAATATCTGATCACTTTCATATTCTAAACCATCTATTATCGCTTTATTTTCTAAATTGTGTCCAAGTAAAGACCTTAATGTTAAGGTGTTATGTATCTCTTCGTCTATTTCGGGTATGCCTATATTAGCAACTCTTCCAAATATCAGCTTATTCAATTTAATTAATATATACGGGTCATCAATATTATTCTTAACAAAATATAAATATATGATTAGTACCAATAATAATGTTTTATTTATATCAGCTTCACCATTATATCCGTTTTCATATTTTGAATATAATAATATATTTTTCATTTTTGTAAAGAATGTATTTGTATATTTATTTGTATTGTATATATTTTCATCGTAATTAAAACCGTAATTAATAGCTATCATCTTTTCTTCAAACTTCTTTTTAACATCATAGATATCTTGGTTGGTTGTTCCATCGATTACATTGTATTTCCCACCGACATAGCTAATATCACCACCATAAGCGATATCATTAAATGCTTCAAGTATTGCGTCACTATTGTAATTATTAGATATTAAATGCTTATTCGTTTCATTTCTAATATATTCATCGGCAACAATTAAATCGCCATACATTGCCTTGATTTTTTTATAAGTTCCGCTGATAAATGCGAAAAAATATACGATACTATGTATTATACAATAAATAATAATACATAATGTTATTACTATCAAATGAATATTTCCGTTCATAATTTTTGTAATAAATAGTTCATCCGCTATTTTGCTATTTATTCCAATATTAAATAAATATGTGTAAAAATCGTTTATTAATGCTATTAATACGATGAATATTATTAGAAATACTAATAGTAAAATTATCTCGTACAAATTATTATTTGTTTTTACATATAGACCCGCAGCATATTTATCATTAGACCACAATAATGTCGTGGGAATTAACATAAACAGCCCATTCAATATATACCCGTAAATATCTGTATTATTAACCTTAACTGTAACAATATTATCACTACTTTTGCTATCATCTATATAAAGGATTATTATTCCATCCCTTGCAATTATCTTCTTAGATGTCGATGACGGGGTTGCTGTATCTGTTTTACTGAATGATACAATATCGCCATATAGGCTTTTATTTATATTAATATCCACGGTATTATTTTTTGAATATTCAGAATAACCTTTTTTATTATATTCAATGATATAATAGCTCGTATTATCGCCATTATTGTATTTTGCTATTATTTTAGTTTTATCTAATGGATGAGATCCTTCAATTGGTGTAGCACCTATAGCTATATATTCGTATAATATCATAAAATCTTCTGGCTTCTGAGCATCTATATTTTTCAATTTAAAATGAACCTTATTGTCTTCAATCTTATCTTTATCTACATAATCTTTGAGATATGAAAGGTCTATATATTTTAACAAAGGCTTAGTATTATCATTAGTATTATCAAATGGATGCTTATTTAGCGTAAACTCTTTCATATCAATTACAAATGCTGTAGCTGTATTAAACTCGCTCGATATATCGTATTTATAATTATTGTTCGTGTTGATTATATTAACATAGTTTATTAATTTATAATTATAAATATCTTTGAGCTTATAGTGTATAGCATCTTCGCTTGTGTTATGTACAATTATTTCTTTAATAGAATATATTGTATATAAAGTATAATTTATAAGTGCTAATATTAAAATTACTACTATTAATACAGCAACTATATATATTATATTCGTAATAATATTAACTAACATATCATTCATTATTATTAAATATATATTCTAATTTAATAATTATAATAAAAATTAACAGGTTTGTCATTAGAAATTAATAATAAACGCTATATAAATACCAATCATTGCTACTATATAAACAACGGCTGTATTAAAATATGTGCTAACAAAATAATCAAATGGTAATGGTAAGTCGTTCATAGAAAACCGTGCGTTAATCAACTTTATATCATAAATTAAGAAATATGCCAGGCCGAATGTGGCAAAGAATATACCTGCTAGAACTGTTGTAATTAGCCCAAACTTATAATAAATAACGTGGGAAGACTTATAGCTTTTTATAATATTAAAGCTATCAACGAGTTTTTTTCTTATCTCTTTATATTTAGTAAATAATTCTAAAATTTGAGGAGAGTTTAATACATACGATCCTGCTGTTTTTATTGCAGACCTTATTATATCAAGGTGTTTATCTATGTTTTCTGGGAATATATCTTCCATATTATTTTCTAATCTGCTATATATACATTTCGGGTTATCGCATATATTTTGAACATCCTTAATTGTTTTCTTTGCATTATTGCTGTTCTTATTAGTTAATATAATTGCTATACACATTTTAACATATTTATCTACATCCGCCTTTTTTTTCAATGTATCTATATTTTTTAAATATCCATTGAGAGTATCTCTTGTAATAAATTTGCCCTTTGAAGGATCATGAATCTTAATTAAATCACAATCTATATTTTCCATAATCGTAGAATCTATTATTTTAACATTATCGTGTATCTTAATATCTTCTTCATTTGTACCCATAAACTCGTTATACAAGATATATGAGTGAAATAAGAAGGCTATGAGAATAAATATTTGAAGACTGCGTATAAAGGTGTATTCATAATTATAATTTTTATAAATATCATAGTTATAATATGTTTTATAAAATGGAATTTTTATTTCATTGGACATTGCTGAAGTGGAAAATACATTTATAATAGTATTATACCAAAATAGGAAAAACAGGATACCGTATATAATTACAAATCTATAATTATTGTAATCTACGGTATCTTTATCAGAAAACATAGGAGTATAGTTGCAATACTGCAAGTTTAAACTATCATAGCTAGGGTTATTTTCTTTTGATGATACAGATAACAGTTTAGCTCTACTGGAGCCGAAATTGCTAATCTTCTCAATATTTACAACAAGCACCGCAATAAATAATAATATAATTAAAAATCTTACAAAAACATCCTTTAAAAAAGCGTTACTATAATTACCCATCAATATTTTATTGGCCTTTATTACTATATATTTTATATATTTTTAATTGTTAATTGTTAATTGTTAATTGTTATTTATAAATTAAATTTTGATGCCTTATATAGCTTTGAATATCCATAATAATAAAAAGATAGTTATAGGGTAGCTTATTCTCAGTAAGAACTCTTGGAAATCGGTTAGTATATTATCACCAATATATTTAGATAAATAATATGTTAGCATTCTATCTATTGAAATACCTAGAACGATTACAAGAGAAAATAATGATAGCTTAATAACCTCCGATCTTTTTAAGTTCATTCTATCAAATAAATTATATTCATTCCCTTTCCTTCTTGAATAATCATTATCAGGCTGTTTATATGAATTATTATTATTCATCGTGACTAATGATGTATTCATACTGTGTATATTTTCAACCTTGTATTGAGCCTGTTGAGCCTGTTGAGCCTGTTGAGCCTGTTGAGCCTGTTGAGCCTGTTGAGCCTGTTGAGCCTGTTGAGCCTGTTGAGCCTGTTGAGCCTGTTGAGCCTGTTGAGCCTGTTGAGCCTGTTGCTGAGGCGAATGCTGCCCGCCATTGTACGATTCATTATTATTCATTTTATTAATTTTTTGCGGGGAATAGGAATTATCCATATTATCACCTAATAAATTGTCGTCTCCCCCATATAATAAACTTAAATCTGTCATAATATCTATATATATATATGGAAATAAATTATAAAAACATAAAAATAATAATCTTTAAGTATTACAGATTAAATGAATAAATTCATTGATTACGAGAGTTTTTTTACATATATATCATTAATATTAGCATTTGCCATATTCATTGTATTAATGTATGGGTGTATGGCTGATAATTATAGCGGCGGCGGTAGCAGCATCATTATAGAGAGATTTTCAACATCTGAACCTGTCCATGCTGTTATAGCAAGTATAACTGTTAATGATGTAGGAGCAATAACAGCAATAACTCTTGGAGATAATAAAGGAAAATATTACAAAGACAGGCCTCCTAAAATAACTATTCCTAAACCTACAGTAGCAGATTCTACACAGGCAGAAGCTACTGCTATATTAACCCCAATAGACGGAACTACCCCCCCTCTTTACAAAATTGAACGAATACAAATAACCCCTGGAAAAGCAGGGACCAAGTATGAAACTGCCGATAGTAGCAAGATAACATTTGAACCAAGTATTGCGGAATATAAAGTGGATGCAGTTGCTAATACAGTATCAGAACCTGTATCTGCTGTTATAAATAATATGGTTGTTAAAAGCGATGAAAATAAAGGTATAGATTCTATTACTCTAACATCAAATGGCAAATATTATGAAAATGCACCTCCTAAGATAACTATTGGGGCTCCAAAAGATAATACTGGGACTGCTGCTACTGCCGAAGTTAAGTTAAAATTAACACCTATAGAAACTAACGGAAAATTATACGAAATTCTTAATATAGTTATAAAGGATGGTGGAAAAAAGTATGTAGCAACCGATGATGTTTCTAAAATAGTTTTGGAATCCATAGATGATTACAAAGAACGCATTAATCCCATTATAACTTTGACTGCAGAACAAAAAACTAATATACTAGATTTGATTGGCAAATGCAATGCCCTAACTAATAAACAGTCTTATATTACTAAAATTAATAGTGATATTCTAAAAAAATTTGATGTAAATGCTATAATAAAAGAAGTTAGCTAGAAGAGTCCGCAACAGTCAACTAAAGCCTGTGACAGCATCTCAATAATTATTATAAATATACGCAGTTATTAAGAGACACAAGAATATTTATATTTTTTCATTTTAAAATTTGAGTAGCGGAGTGTATCTCTTGAATTATTTTGTAATTTATAAAAAACTTTTGTAATTTATAAAAAACATAAAGATGTACTCAAATTTAAAATTTCAATTTTTGAAAAAATCCAGTCCCTTTTTATGACATCATAATGATAGCGTATTAATTGTCATCATCATCTTCGTCTACATCGCCATCATCTTTATTTACATAGTGCTCGTTATATTGCCTTAATTTTATTCCCTCGTTGCTATAGTCAATCTCCTTCTTTTTATAGTCATTTATATTATCTCTTGAATATTCCTCGGTTTCATCTTCACTATCTCCCTCAATCTCTTCCTGATAATATTTGTAATCTATATAATTCATCTTATATTCGGGGTTTAATATTGAACCTTCTGGGAATTTGTTCTGTTTTGGTTCGTAATAATAAATAGCAAATACGATATTATGATTAACACCTTTAAAATCATATAGCGTCCCTCGGTTTGTTTCAAATCTAAGAGATATTCTTGATAATTTGCCAATCGGATGAAACTCTCTTATAGGCAATTTAGTAATTACCAGCCTTTCACTATTAATACCTACATTATCTACGCGAAACTTAGCTAAACCAAGAGAATACTTAGAATATGATAAAGAACCGAACAGATGCTCTTCTATTTCCGGGCATTTTAATACAATATATTTATTCCCTATTAAATACACGATACCTGGTGATGTTATTAGATGCTTATCATATTGTATAGTAAGTATTACTTTCGTAACATCTGTATTTAATATACTATGAAACATTTTATACATCTTTGGATTACTATTATATATAGGCTTATACTGATATCTATCGTTGATATAATTGGGATTTATAGAATTGTATAAATCAAAACCAAGATTTTCATATATAGTAGATCGTCCCATATCAAATATAAAAGGCAATCTGCTATATATATCTAATAAGTTCGTCAATTCAGCAGGCTCCGAGTGTTTCTTAAATCCTACTTCAGTATCTTCTATTTCCTCATAATTTAATAAAAATGTTTTCAATGTATAATCCCCTGTATCAATTGACATCTTGCTAAATATATCAGGGTAATCTATCAACTCTGTTTTCCCACTGTTTTTCGTGCTATTATCATACAGCTTGTACCATAATGGCATATCCAAGATACTATTGTTTTTACACAATATTATCTCGTCAGCTCTGATCGCCCTATTATATATCTTGAAATCCTTTATATACATAACAGCATTCATATCAGCCGTCCAAGACTCCTTATATAAATTGCCATTCAGATTGTTAGTAATAGGAGCCGCAAGAGATTTCCCTATATATTTCTTGACATAGAATACATTCTTAATAGTTTTTGCAACTGTTATTGTTCTCGTAATATTTATTGAAAGAGAATTATTAGATATATATATTACCCAATTATTTTCAAATATTGTCCAGCATATATGAACCTCTTCCTCCAAATCAACCTCTGTAATTACTTGCGTATCTCCTGTCACACTACCATCTCCCATAATAAACTGGATATTATAGAGAGTTCCAGTACTTCTCTTGACGACGCTGACGCTCATTCCAGTGTATTTATCTGTTGTTTGCTTCCATAAATGGTAATATCCTAAACTAAATATACAATATGTATTATTTTTCGCAGGATTGTATGTAGCTTCTGCCTTAATTTTAAAAGAATATGTTATTCCTATCTCGGTTCCTCCTATAACACTTTTATTAACATTAGCATTTATCTCAAGCCCTGTGGTATTATTTGAATATATATTATATATATTTATGTTATTACTGAGCTCTATGAAGCCCCCGTTAGTTATTTTTGTATAGCCATCAACATACGCGCAATTGCTCGTAATTATATCACACGCTATTTTTTCAGTTACGCCATTCTTAATTATAGGGTCGTTCTCGTCAGGTCCCAAATAATAATATAATAGATTGTTTTCAACATCTATATTATACATAGTACGCGGAATACTCGCGTCAATTATTTCCATACCAATGACATTTTTAAAGGGAACTGTGAAATCTACTACATATTTATTAGGATTAGGATATTTATCCCTATCTCGGTCTGTACTATCTATTAAAAATGTGTAATTCTGTTTTATACTATTATTTTTAAGATAATTAATATCTTCAATTGACATTTGTATCCCTCGCTGACACCTTATTAAATATACTGATATTATTATTTATATCCTAAAACAGCCTAAAAGTTATTAAATATTGTCTGTTTGATGTATTTATTGCGGTTGTCTCCTCGGCCATTTTCTCGTATTTTTCTTAGGATTTTTGGAAAATACATAATAATTAATGAAGTTATGTCATCATCGTTATTATATCTGTATATCCGCACGAACTCCTTGAAATAGATGTAAAATATTGCTCTCAATACAATATAGCAATATGAGTGTGTTTTCTCATACCACATATTTTTCCCTTGCTTAGCCAATATTTTTTTAGCGATAGCTATATTATGCTCTTTATCCTTTGCAAGTGTCTTCTTGAAATTGGCGAAAGACAAATTGTGTTCAATGCAATAAAATATGGTATTTAATATGATAGCGTATGTTTCAATTATTGCCTCATTCGGTAATAAATATTGTTTCTCGGCTATCCCGCACATATTCTTTATTTGCTTAATGTTTGCATTAGTCCATCCCTCAAAATGTATATCGTGATGGTGATGTAATAATTCGTGTAATATAACCTTCTCGTAATCCTCTTTTCTTACAATATATACATTATTTGAATTAATATAGGTGAAACCTCCATTAATATTCGCAGCACCTATGCTATCCCCGTTTTTGTTAGGAAGCTTGCGTTTCATAGGATTGAGCAATATATAATAATTGAAATCTTGTGTCGGCTTAATATTAAATAGCATTTTAATCAAAAAAACGCGATATATACTATTAAACAAATGCTCACGCGCTTTTTTAGTAATCGGTTTATCCGAAAGAATATAAAAATTAATATTTTTATAAGTGATATGATACGCGCGGTTACATTTATCAAAATATTCAATACAGAAATTCCATTCAAAATAACTGTCTTTTAATAATAATTCCTTTAAGTTTTTAAAATGCACTAAGCCCAAGCCCTTTCCGGCATCTGATATATCCTTAATATATATATCATCCCTATTGATATTATAGTTTTCCTTAACCATCTTGTATAAATCATATTCGTTTTTATTATTCATTTATAAAAAACTGCCTGCTTTCTTTAATAATCATAGATATATATTTATCTTCTTTCAGTTTTGAAGATATATCTAAGAGTTTTCCAGATATTATATTTGTATCACCAGTTTTATCACACAATTCAATAGCCCTCTTAATAAAATAAGTATATACCTCGGTTTTAATAGAATACTTAAAATTATTCTGCTTTATATCTCTAATCCACCTATTATCTTTATCCAAATACTCCCAAGTATTATTTGATATATATCTATATTTCCCATCAAGTATCTTGAATACTACCAACGATATGTCATAGTCCGTATTATTGATAACACATAAATCTATACAATTATTTATATCCATATAAAATATAATAATAATAAATGCTTATTTATAAATTACCTCAACCACCTCAGCCTCCTACACAAAACACCCCAGACGGAGGAGCTAAAAAAGCTACAAAAGCTAATGCAGCTCCTAATCAACGCGTAATAGCATCTACTGCTGTAGCAAAAGAAGATAAGAGCAATCCAGATGATTTTAAAAAGTTTGTATCTACTGACAAGCTATCATTCTTAAAACATCAGAGGTGTATCCATATGACTATGGAACAGTACAAAGACCGCGACCATATCAATGAAAATATGTGTTATAAAGAGTTCAATTGCAATATGTACGATATTGAAAAAAAGATAATTGAAAACCTGAATATTATTAAAGAAAAAGTCAAACCTTCTTTCAGGCAAGGAAATAATGTTCTCTTGCCTCTCCCTATATATATATCAATCGCCAAGATAATATCAAAAGATGATAAATATGTATTAAAGCGGATGTTCTCTGATGTGAGCTACGATTTCTCCAACACCTTTTTTGAGAAATACACATTCAAGGGAATGATGAAAATAATCATATATATTCCGAATTTGATGAAAAATGAAGGCGATTATTACAACTATTACCCATCTCTGTTTACTTACACAGATCAAAACAAATGGATGGAGTATATGACGAGCAAAGATTCGTATTTCTTAAAGGCTCTTGATAACAAAGTAAAAAAATCTAATAAAGCAAGATATGATAACCTTTTAAAAAGGTCATTAAATAATATATGTGATGATTTTGGATGCGTATCAGAAGGTGCAGGCGAAGATATAAATCATATCAAGGGTGATTACGGAGGAGGTGTTTATATGCCTACTAAATGTCTACAATTTAAAGAATACACAATGAAATATTATATGAACAGAGATTTTAGCGAGTTATATTCAAAAAGTAATGAAGATATAATAAAAGAATATAAAAAAATAAAAGATGAAGCAGAAAAAGAAGCTAAGCCCGATGAAGGCAATTTAGAAGAAGAGGAAATTGACGAAATAAGCCGCGATTCTATATCAGAATCTTTGGCATATGCAGGGAAAAGTGGTACAGGAGGAAATAAAATAAACAGGTCGTATAATAATACTATAACAAATGATATAAAATTTAGAACAGAACCCGGGAAAAGCTATCCGGGCATTCAAGAGATTACCTTTAGTATGTTTAAAATAGATGAGAAAAATCCTAAGTTTTCAAATTTCTTTCATTATATGCCGTGGGGTGATAAATTAATAAACTACGAATATGTATTGAACGGTGGCAATATATTTGAATTTGAAGATAGTAAATATTTATCAAAAGATATAACAGTTCCGCAGTATATAAAGTTCAAATCATTTGATGATAATTACTATATGGAATTTGATAATGAAGGAGTACTAACACTATATAACAACAATGGTACCCCGAATACTATTATACAGGCTGCATATGGTAAAAATCTCAAAAATACGAAAAATAGAAAAATTGTTTTTGATGGTTTATATGGATTATTGCATATACAAGGGGATCCGCCTGAGAATAAAGATACAATCACTTTAACATATCTTACGAGTAAAAACATACAGCCTTTTAGCCTCATATTAGACACATCTCCTGGTAATCTCGGGAAACTCAAAATATATGATTTAGGCTTTAATGTAATTTTTAATAATTAGGATATTAGATATTAGTAAATTTTTTTTAAGATATAATATATAATATATAATATATAATATATAATATATAATATTAGAAGAATGATTAATAATGAATGGGATATATTAGATTTATATTTTAAAGATCATAAATATCCTTTTACTGGACATCATTTAGATAGTTATAGAAACTTTGTCAAAGTAAAGATACCCGAAATAATAAAATCTAATAACCCTATTACTATGATTAAAATGGACGATAGCAATAAGAATCTTATTGTAAAAGTTGATATTTATATTGGCGGATTGAATGGCGACAATATATGTGTTGATAGACCCATTGCATTTGAAAACGGAACTCCTAAATTAATTACACCAAATGACGCGCGAATGAGAAATCTTACATACGAGACCCATCTATTCACCAATGTCTTAGTTAGGATTACAAATGACAAAGGAGCAGTAAAAGATGTAGAGTTCAAAAACATAGCTATTGGCGGTATCCCTATAATGCTCCATAGTGATATCTGTCTATTAAAAAATAATGGTTCAGATATATTGAAATTGATGGGAGAATGTCCTTATGATACGGGTGGGTATTTTATTATTGACGGCAAAGAAAAAGTAATAATTGCGCAGGAAAATATTGTTACGAACAAACTATTTACCAATAAAATAACAGATGACCCTAACGGATTTAGTTATAAAGGGATAATTCTCTGTGTTGCAGAGAAAGGCTCTGTAAAACCTTCAAAGATTCAAATTTTTTACGTAGATACTCCTATTAAAAGCGACGGCGTATATCGCGATGAAAAAATCAAGGTGCAATATAATAACAAAAAATACAATTACGGCTCAATATTAGTCTCTGTCCCTTCATTCAAAGAAAAAATACCTCTCTTCATTTTATTTAGGGCGCTCGGAATAGAGAGTGATAAGGATATATGCGATGCTATATTTGGAGATTATGGAGATGAAATAGAAAGAGAGTATTTTCAAAACTTCATAAGACCGAGCATAATTAGCTCGCTATATATACATAATGAAAAGGAATATGGTATATATACGCAAGATGATGCGCTGAACTATTTATATAAAAAGGTTAGATATGCTACTGTCGAACACGTTAAATCAGTTATAATGACAGATATATTTCCTAATATTGAGGATATAGAAAATAAAGGAAAGTATCTCGGATATCTCGTTTTACAATTTATTAAAACGGTAATAGGAACATTGCCTATCAGCGACAGAGATAGCTATATATATAAACGCGTTGATATAAGCGGTTTTAAACTTACCGAATTATTTCAAGAATCTTACATAAAATTGCGCGATGATATTAGAATTAGATTAGACAGAGAATATTACTACGGTTCTTATAAGGAGAAGAACGAATATGACAAAATAATAAACAATAACAATATATACAAAATAATAGATTATTTAATTATAACACAGACATTCGCAAAATCTCTCAAAGGCCGTTGGGGGCAAATTAGCAATAGCGACCCAGAGCTCGGAATCGTCCAGGATTTATCGCGAATCAGCTATATAGGTTATTTATCGCATTTGCGTCGTGTCAATATACCTATTGATAGAAGCATAAAAATCACGAGCCCTCACAGATTACATTCGCAACAGTGGGGTATGATGTGTCCGTTTGAAAGCCCCGACGGAGCTTCTATAGGATATCTCAAAAATATGGCTTTATTGACGAAAATAACTGCGGGGATTAATGTAGAAAATATAAAGAAATGTCTCACAGATATCGGGATAATTCCATTAAACCGATGCAATTTTTTAATAAATAAAAATATAACTGCCGTATTTTTGAATGGTTCTTTATATGGATATACAGGAGACCCCATATTTATAACGAGAATATTAAAAGCGTACAGGAGAAACGGACTAATTAATATATTAATATCTATATCTTGGAGTATTCCTAACAACGAAATAAGAATATTTACGGAAGCAGGGAGACCCTGTAGGCCTCTACTAATCTTGAAAAATAATAAGAAGTCCGAATATCCCCACAATGATATCCTGGTATATAAAAATAATAACTTTAATAACTGGTTTGATATGCTAAACGGCTCATATAATAAACTAAATGAAGCCGAGAAAACCGACGATTATTATTACAGAGACATCTATAATAAACCAATTGATGACGATACTACTAGCGTCCTTACAAGTATTGAAAAATATACTGGCGGATACATATCAAATATTTTTAACATCAGTGGTGGCAAAAAAACACCAAAAAGTCTTGGTGATGATAGCGGAGATAAGAATAGAGATATTGAGGGGTATAATAATTATTATAGAAAGCTCTATGATAAAATATTGAATGAGCTTGAGAATAAAGGGGCATGTATAGAATATTTAGATAACGAGGAAACTGATACGAGTTTTATAGCTATGAATAAGGAAGATATAACACCGCTTCATACGCATTTAGAAATACATCCTTCAACAATATTAAGTGTAGTTTCAGGCAATATTCCAATGTGTAATCACAATCAATCCGCAAGAAATGTATTCCACGCTGCACAATCTAAACAAGCTATCGGAATGTATGCTACAAACTTTAATAATAGATTTGATACTATGAGCTATGTTCTCCATTATCCGCAAAGGGCAATTATAAATACGAGAATAGCTCAATATACTTCAAGTGATTATATGGCGAATGGCTTTAATACAATCGTTGCCATTATGACATACTCGGGTTTTAATCAAGAAGATAGTATTATGATTAATCGGGCGGCGATTAACAGGGGATTAAACTATCTATCATATTACAAATCTATTACAGCGACGAGTAAAGTTATTTCTGATACTGAAAGAATAATTTTCGGGAATCCTATAAAAATGCGAGATAGTGGCATTAAAATAACAGGGATTAAAAAGAAGGATTATTCATATATAGATGAAAACGGCTTTATTAGAAAGGGTGTATATATCCCGCAGGGGCAAGAAGTTATTATAATAGGTATGATAAGTATTAGGGAAAAATACATAGAGGTTGAGAATGGCGTATTTATGGAACAGAGAAAGGAGACTATATATACCGACGTATCTATAAGTACGGACAATTCGCTATATGGCACTGTTGATAATATATACATATCTAATAAAATATCGGGCGATGATTCCAAAATATGCAAGGTTAAGTTCTTAAAAATTAAGAAGCCCGAGTTTGGCGACAAGCATGCCTCGCGCCACGGACAAAAGGGTGTATTGGGGATGATAATACCCGAAGAAAATATGCCCTATACGAAGGATGGTATTAAACCCGATATTATTATAAATCCTCACGCTATCCCTTCGCGTATGACAATAGGTCACCTCGTGGAATGTATATTTGCCAAGATGTGTTGTCTTGATGGGTTATTGGGAGACGCCACTGTATTTATTCCGATAGATAACGAGGTCATACATAAAAAGCTTGAAGATAACGGATATGAAAAATATGGAAATGAGATACTGTATAACGGTTTTACGGGTCGCCAAATAGATACCGAGGTATTTATAGGTCCCACATATTATTTTAGATTAAAACATATGGTTGCCGAAAAAATTAATTCGCGCGGTATTGGTGCTATGACTCAATTAACGAGACAACCCACCGAAGGGAGAAGAAAAGGCGGTGGATTGCGTATCGGTGAGATGGAAAGAGATACTGTATTAAGCCACGGAATATCTATGTTTTTAAAAGAAAGTATGATGGAAAGGTCTGATAAATATATGTGGTGCGCTTGTAAAAGATGCGGAACTCTGGTTGCCTTAAATATTACCAATGATATTAATGTTTGTAAAAATTGTAATAATGATGATATAGTAGCTATCCAAACACCATACGCATTCAAGCTTTTAATTCAAGAGTTTGAAGCGATGGGAATACAATTGCGATTAAATACAGATGAACTTGAAATACCTCACGACAAAACCGAGCAATATATACACAAACACAAAATAGAAGGTGAAGACGACGATACTGCCGGCGATGCAGGAGATGCAGGAGATGACGATGATAATGTCAGTGATGACGGCGATAGCAGTAATGATAGTGATGAAGATAATGATAGTGATGAAGATAATGATAGTGATGAAGATAATGACAGAGATAAATATAGTAATAATGTTAAAAAGGTTATGGAAAAATATCATAAAAACTTTAAAACAATGAAAAACCTTGTTAAGATTGGCGGAGGCAACAATGAAGAGTTTGACGAGTTTGAAGATTATGAAAATTATGACAAATACGATGGATTAGATAATGAAGTATTGGAAGATTACGAAGATAGCGAATACGAAGATAGCGAATACGAAGATAGCGAAGACGATGATAGCGAAGACGATGATAGCGAAGACGATGATAGCGGGTCTGGCGGTGGCGATGAAGACAAAGTTGGTGGTAATAATATTGAAGAATATGAAAATATGGGAAACGAAGATAATGATAAAAATTTAACAAAAATAATTACTATAATATAATGAATAACAATGTAAAACAAATAAATAAAAATAATTAAATTATTAGATAGTATAGTAAAAGAAGAAAAAATAATGGAAGTATTAGATGTTGTATTATATATTATATTGACATTAATATTATTAGCCTTAATAGGTGTTTTATCTTGGTTAATATATGATTATTTTGAATATAAAAAAGCTGTTAAAAGCAAAATTAATGACACAGTAGCACAATCCGACGATAGCAATATTTTATTAAAAAAAGAGGTAACTACCGATTATGATAATAAGTTTAATATACACAACGAATATATTAAATCCACCAGCAATTATATTATTTCCGATTATGATAAGAGGTTCAGTAATACAAGTAATTACATATTACACACAAGCAATTTTCTGACATCCGATTATGATAAGAAGTTCGGTGAGGCGAGTAATTATATATTGGGCACCAGCAATTTTATGACATCCGTTTATGATAATAAGTTTGGTAAGACGAGTAATTATATATTGGGCACCAGCAATTATATTGCATCAGACTATAATAATATGTTTGATAATTCAAGCGCTAATTTAAATAAGTTTTTCACTTTTGGATTAAATAACAACAATATAGCAAACAACAAGATTCGCGATAGAATATGGGAGAATACTGATATTACAAATTTAGAATTAATGAAGGAAACAATAGCTAAAAGTAATCTGACTGCTGAAAAAGGAGTTAAAATATTTACAGATTCAACCGCTACTTCTAAAGGATTAGAATTGTGTGATAAAACCGGAGGTAACTGTTGGAATCTATTCGTTGATCCTATGGGAGATTTAAAAGTAGAGAAACCAAATGATGCTACATATAGTTTGAGTTTTACTGAATTAGAAGCGCCATAATATTCTCTAAAGATACCCAAAGATATACCCAAAAATATATTACAAGACCTCTATAAGTAAAAATAAAAATAATTAAAATAATTAAAATAATTAAATAATATAGAGATTATAATATATATATAATGAAAATGAAGGATTTATTATTATTATTATTGACTATAATATTTGTTATTTTAAGCATATTCTATATTGTCAGTGTCTGTAATTATGATATAAAGGAGCTCTTTATAGACAAGTATTCCGCTAATGGTGTAAAATGTAATCTAGATAATGTTTTAGTACAAATTAATAATCTTATAGATGGCGCCAAATATACAAGCGAAGTATTAAGAGGAGATGTAAATGGAATAAATGGAGTAATTGATGATTATCACACAGCTTATAAATGCGATTCCGACACTTATAACAATATATATTTAACAAAATATATTGATATAAGAAACAGAGATTTATTGCTTGCATACAGATGCATTAAAATTGACCCGGGTAATATTATAAATGCTATTCAATATATTAATTCTTACAAAGTAATGCTAACCGATAATTCTAATGTAGGCTATGTCGAATATGCTAATACTACAGAATTAACAAATAAAATTGATGCAAAAATAAAAACGATTATAAGAGAGACAAGTTTACTTAATCCAAATAATAATAATTTATATTTCCCCATATATGTATTTATTTCACAAGCCCCATATTTAAAGAATAATGTAGAAGATATAAAGGTAACAGATTCTAATAGAGGAGCCGGTGGTACTAATTATGAATCTTGTTCTACCAACTATACTGTTGTGAATAATTATAAATGCCCTGAAACTTTTAGAATGAGAGCCTTAGTTTCTATAGTATTCTTGGGATTAACAAATACAGGAGGAATTATAACTGATATAAATATTGTTAATAGTAATACTAATTCATTAAGAACCTTCTTGTCTTCAGATAATATTAAAAGTAACAGCAAACAATGTTTCTTAAATTGCAGTACTGATGATAGCAAGCATGCGTGTGGGTGCTTAAATATACAAGGTGCTTATACAATAGATAATAAAGCATACAATTCTGTATGTCTGACTAATAATATTCCTACAAGTATGACTATGGTATATTTCGTAAATCCTTATGCTAATAATTTTTCAAATGAAAGATATACGTCAGGAGGGCAACCTACAGATAAAACAAATAGTTTATCAGAATTCAGATGGTACGGCATTTAATAGATAGAGCTATCAGCTAATCGTCATTAATGAAGCTTATTCTTTCAACAGGAAGAAGCTTAAATCTTTCAACTTTTTCCCAAAAGATATGTATTTTGTCGCTAATAGCTTCCCATTCGCTTTTATTAAATACTACTCTTTGCGTATTTATTTTGTCCAGCTTCCAATAAGTAAGTTTTTCAAGTTTATAATTAGAGTTTTTGGGATTCTCATTAAATACATCTATTTTATTACGAATATCTTTTATATTATCATTTGCTGTCTTATTAATACTGCTACTATCGCTGTATAAATAAGTGTATTCGCAATTGCGCATATCTGAGATGTATTCTGCAATTATACCGTGTTTAATATTGACATCTTTGTTGTTTGCAAACTCTTCTATATATTCGCTCTCTTCTACCACTATAAACATACATTCTATATAATCACATTCATTCAAATTACAAACAGCCAATTGTCCCTGTATTTGCATGAAATATTTATCAGGTATATGGTCGTCTACTATTTTGCGACTATAGGGACACTTGATTTCTATCATAATCCCGAGTTCATTAATTCCATCAGGAGAAGCCCCGAAATGTTCGTTTTGCTTATCACAAACGAGCCCAAATTCGTATATATTAACATTTCCATTAACTTCAGAATATATACGCGATGCCATAGGTTCAAACATTGTCCCCCATTTTAACGGCTTGATAGAATTATAATTAGTATTATCCTTCGTAAGTTTAGCCTTTTTTTTAGCAATCATATCACTTACCTTTTTTTCTTGAATTGCATCGTGTAAATCACTCGCCGTCAAACGATTCTCTCGTGCATCAAACCATTCTTTAGTTCTCTGCTTAATAATAGGTTGTTTTACAAGCTCTTTAAGTACCTTTCTATAATTATTAATTTCGCATATTCTATTTTTAATAGCTTTTTTATCAATATTCGTAGAGTCTTTGTATTTTTTGTAAATATACTCTATTTTATTGATATCCTTGATATTATTATTAATAATATATATCATCTCGTTATCAACGACATTATTAACTTGATATATATCAGTCATATTAATATATGATGATATATATTTATATAGTTTATTAGAATTATAAAGCGTTTTGAACTTCTTCTTCGCATTTTTTCTTATATTGCTTAGATTCTTTGTATTTTTTGTCAATCGCTGCATTAATTTTATTATACAACTTCTTATCCATAAAATTAACTTCATTAGGATTTGATATCATTTTTTTGTTTTTTGTTTTCAACTCATATAATTCATTAATTTCCTCAATTTTCTTATTAAGTATGACATCAAAAGACGAAGCAGTATCCAAAGTAAGTCCTAAAATATCTCTGTCCTCTTCAACAAGTCCAGCATCAATATCTTCGTCATCAGCGAGCTCAGCAAACTCTATCTCATTTATAGCATCATTAACAGCACTAGGGATAGACATAGAGCACACGACTGGTTTATAATATATATTAATATACAAAATCATTTTTTATATGATTTTCATTTTACGGCTGTCATAAGCCCAGTGAAGAAGTGTCTGTCTTAATCGTGGATATATTTTATCACTATTGCTTCTCAATTCATTAACTTTGTTTTGTAATTGATTTTTAAATCTACCCTTGGGGCCAGCAGACTTCTTCCATCGGTTTATTTGGCGTATATCATCTTCTGTTCTGCGTCCATTATAAAAATTACAATACCATTCTATCCATCCATAAGGGTCTATATCTTCTTTTATCCAATTCTTTTCCATCCAGTATTCATAGCTGGTACCAACTTCAACTTTGTAATAATTAACGCTTTTGTCATATTCTTGGTTTATTATTAAATTGTCTTGAATATCTTTGAGAAACTTAAAATGCTTATGATGATTTTGATATATCTTTTTAGTTTTAGGAGATTTGATTTTTCTAAAATATGAGCCACCCATAATACCCTGTTTAAACATATCTTTCGGTGTGATATTAGGTCTGAACTCAGGATGGTCCTTGAAATATATACTCATACTCTATTATATTACATCCATTTAATATCTATAAGAACTTTTCATAAGATTAAAGATTTTACTATAGAATATTCTACGCGATTCCATCTGTAATAAGGGATAGCTTGTGATAGCATCATCTATAACATTATCTGTATCACACTTATAAGCATCAAAAATAACAGCCTCATAATTATAAGAACTTTTCATAAGATTAAAGATTTTACTATAGAATATTCTACGCGATTCCATATGTAATAAGGGATAGCTTGTGATAGCATCATCTATAACATTATCTGTATCACACTTATAAGCATCAAAAATAACAGCCTCATAATTATAAGAACCCGACCCAGCTATGTCGTCGTTAACAACCTTTCCTGTCATTTATATCATTTATATCATTTATATCCTTTATATCATTTATATACAATGTATTTCAAGCATAATATTGAGAGATTTGGGAGACCCTGTAGGGGAACCCGCACCCAACGCGGGTTTATATGAAGGCGATAGAAAAAACTGTCGTTGGCTATTTATAGTACCTTTATGATGTATCAAAAAGAAACCGGATTTTTATAAAATTTGAAAATTAAAATTTGAGTACATCTTTCTGTTTTTTCAAAAATTTCAAAAGTTTTTTATAAATTATAAAATAAATCAAGAGATGTACTCAAATTTTAAATTGAAAAAAATATGAATAGTCTTGTGTCTCAATAACTGCTATGTTAATCAAAGTATATTTATAATTACCGAGAGACTACTACGAAATTAGAAGTACTTTACATTTTTAAACTTCTCGTTAATTCTCTTGATATTTTTATCAGATATAGATATGTCATTAATTGATTTTTTAGACAGATCTTTTATTAAATCCTTAAAATACTCATCATTTACTTTTGATACCTCTGAATATTTCTTTTGTTGTTCTTTCCATAAATTAATATACTCATTATTTTGCTGATGGATATTTCCATTCTTATTATATATAGGTATATTCGTATTATGTAAATAATTTAATACATCTATATTATTAAATATTTCAGGGTTTATCTTGTATTTAATAACAAGTTTATTTGGTATATCATAATAATACCTGAAATCATATTTCGGACATATAATCTGTCTATTTATATATTCAAATGTATTTTTATCTATATCATCTATAAATATAAAGCGGTTATTTATTATGTATTCTATATTTTTTTCATATTTCATAATAGGATATTTTTTTGTAAGAGATTTAATAATATAAGGAAATATATTAACTAAAGATTTCTTAACTGTACCATTTATAGTCATAGAGTTTTCTCTCGTAAAATATGGTTTATTTACTTTGAACTTCAAAACCTTCTTAATATTTGTAGCCAAAAATGTATTAGTGTAATTATAACTACTATTTGTATAAAAGAATATCTCTACATTTTTAAATTTTTTATTACAAAAATTTAAAAATTCATTAATATAAGGCCTCAATAAGCCATCCCTTAACTCTTTTTGCATATCTATATTATTTTGCTTAATGCATTTTTTTAACCTGTTTTTTTTGCATAAATTATAAATGTATTCTAATACTTCGCGCTCCTTACATAATTGATTAACCGTTCCTATAATAGTTTGATCTATATCTAAAACTATTATAAAAGGATATTTATGCATTTTAAATTTCTTTATATCCCTTCTAAATAATACATCGGTTTATTTTTTACATTGAAAAAGATTTTCCACATCCACACTTAGATTTCTTGCTATTGTCAGTGTTATTGAATACAAACTTCTCGTCATATTGTCCCTTCTCATAATCTACCGTAGTCCCCACAAGGAGTATCTCAGAGCGTGGCTCAATCAAAACAGATATATTATCATTCGCCAAAATTATAGTCCTCTTCTCTCCATACCCTGTAAATTCTTGCTCTTCTTCAACCTTTGTAATATTGTATATATAGCCATTACAACCGCCACTCTTAGCAGATAGCAAAAACCTACTTTTATTGCCTCTTGCTATACTAAATAGTTTTTCCCAAGCTCTTTTTGTAATACTGATATTCATACCCTTTTGTATTAGATTCTCCTTATTACCTCTTATATATTATTATACCTTAATGTTCCTTATTGTTCCTTATTATATGCTGACTGTTTTTATGCTTACATTAAAGTTCGCAATATCTATATATTGATAACTGTTATTTCCAAATGCCCGCGATATCCCCGTGTCTGTATAAAATAATAAATTATTAACAAATTTAATACCATCAACAACATTATGCCCTATAAACATATATTTACATCCTAAACTTCTAAGCATTATCTCCATATCTTCGGAATTATCAAGCTCTCTCGTCCATAATATACCATCGTCATTCAATATAATTCTTCTAAATATATCACTATCTTCTGTTCCACTAATGTTATTCATAAGCACAAACTGTCTCCACAACCTATTAACATATCCAATGTCCTTCTTATAGATGTTTAAAATTATCAAATGCGATATCTTCAAGCCAGCGTGGCAAAATAACATATTGCCTATTTTTACAACAACAGGTCTGTTACCTAATATGATAGATATCTGCCCGCCCGGCTTAAAAAGTTCTCTTCTTCTCTTCTCATTATTAGCAATACTATTATTAGATACATAACTATAATTTCCCAGAGTATTCATAAACTCGTGATTCCCTATTATAGATATTAAGCGACCGCCCTTAGCTATAGCCAATTTATCCAATATATTTGTAAAAGTAATCATTTCAATATCTTCAATTACTTCCCAATCAACGTCTGTAGTTCTATTGAGGCTATCTATCTGGTCTCCCATTTGAATAACAATAGTATTATTAGGTTCGGCAATCCACTCAATATTTTCATTGATTATTTTGGCATCTATCAATATATTTTTGAACCTTTTAATATCACCATGAATATCCCCAATTACAACCAATCTTTCAGGTTGCGGATATTCATATACAATATCTTCGGGTATGCCAGACCAGCCATTGCTACTATCTTTGTTATCCATATTTATAATAATATAATAATAATATAATAATAATAGTAATAATTTATATACATATAAAAAGATTATTAATATTATTATATATAATGGCTAAAAATATACATATCTATATAATATTTACAGAAGAATTGAAGAATAGGATAACTAACATCAATAATGTCGTAGCTATCTTGAAAAATCTATGTGCTAAAAATAATATTCAGGCTTTTATTAACCTTATAAGCGAACCTTCATGTTCTACTGTTGATACAAATATCAGCGTATTTAATAGCAGAGTTGATTATAGCCCTTTTAAAGATAACAACGAATATAATGAGTACATTACGATGCTTAACTCCTGTCAAATATCTAATTACGAGAAGCATCGGGAATTATATAAGATAATTAAAGATAAAAGCGAGGAAGACCTACATATGATTATTGAAGATGATATGCTAATTAGTAATAGCTATATCAATAATATCAACGATATGATAAATGATTTGACTAAGAAGGATAATTGCGATTTGTGGGATATTCTCTTTTTATCTTTGAATACCGTAAATAATGGCGAAAACTTCGTAAATTTTCGCACCGTCTATAATAAACTAATAACTAAAAGCTGTTATTTTGTAAAACCTAAAATATGCAATAAGGTTTATGAAGAAAGCACTACATTCAAATTACAAATCAAGTACTTCATTTCTAAATACATAGAGGATAACAAAGAGCTTAATGTATATTTTTATAATAAGAATACTTTGATTGAGGGGACAAAAATAGGCATATATCCTTCGTCTGTCAGTTCGGCAAACTATCTCTATTTTAACAACGAATATATCGGGCTTCTGAAAATATACAATAAGGATGTGATAACAGATGATGATATCAAAGAGGCATGCGAACTATATAAGATAGTTGAAAATATTAACTCTTCTGATATCATAAATATTATGGGGATGATATATAATAAACAGAATAATTACAAAGAGGCTAAAAAATATTTCATTCAGGCACTAGACACTCATAAAAAGAATTATGGATATCTACAAAAAAATAGTAATATTTTAAATAACTGTATAACTATATTCCAACACGACCAGGATATGCTTGAAGAATGTTTGAAAGCTAAACCAAAATACTAATTATATGCAATATATGGGGTTATTTAATTAAGCTGAAGTATTGGATTCTAAAGTAGCTACTTTGGATATAAGGGAATCAAATTTGCTATTTAATTTGTCCATCTGGTTGTTAAGTTTCTCCAACTTCTCTACTTTGGCATTTAACGCTGCAAAATCGGCCGAGGGAACATAGGCGGAAAGGAGAGTTGGAACTTCTGCAATTTTGGTGGATAATTCGCCATCAACTACTTCAAGCGCACTGACCTTCGCAGATAACTCATTGAACTCATTTAATTGAGTCAAATCTATTACCTTATCCTCAGGAACACCCGATGCACCCTCTACGACAACTCCAGGAACACCAGTAGAAGATGAGACACCAGCAACTTGGGCGTTTTTGACCTCGTTAATGACAGCTTCTAAATATTGTATTTTGGAATATAAAGCAACGATTGACATATTATAATATACTATTATATTATAATATTTTATTTTTATCAATTTAATTTTATTATTAAAAAAATGATTATATTATTTAAATATAAGAAGAGATTAAATATATAAGATGATTATACCGATTAGATGCTTTACCTGTGGAAGAGTAATGGCGGATATCGCGGACTTCTATGAATCCGAAAAAGAAAAACTCAAGGATGCTACTGATAAAGCTGATAAAAAAGAAGTAGACAAAATATATAAGAACTTTGAAAAAATTCACACAGGAGAAATTTTGAATAAACTTGGGTTGAAGCGTTATTGCTGTAGAAGGAACTTAATTGCCAATATAGATATGATGGATGTTATATAATTTGCTTAAAATATCTTATATACTGATAAAGAAGGTATTAAAAAAACTATGGAAAAGGCAAACAATAAACCCGAAGGAAAACCCAAAACAAAAGATGAAAAAGTGAATATTTACAATAATCTAGAGAAATACATAGAATCAAATATAGAGAAAAAATTGAATAGTCTTATGGAAACATTGCCAGAAAAATTGCCAAAAGAGCAGACAGTTGCCGGATATCACAATTTGACAATACTACAGCTTTATAAAAATACGCTGGGCACTCTAATAGATATAATCAATGATATTACTGAAGCTTACGAGAAATACAATTATTTAGATACTAATAATTATATTAATATAATCATAGGCATATTAATGAAGGAAGACAGAAAATTGTATGTAGGAATCATATTTGTATTTTTGTCCTTTATTATCTATTTTATAGACGGAGCTTCTATATAATAAAATTATAATTAATGTTTAAAAAGAAGGTTTGAAATTATTAAATAATGGATATTATAAATAATTATTATACTGCGACTATTTTATTAGCCCTGATATTTTTTATAATAAGCAAATATAATACATCAGTTCTGTTGTCAATTATGATTATTATTATAATATACTATTATATTGATAGTAATATTAAGAAAAATCTCGGCGAAAGAAATAGTGCAGAAATCAAGATAATTGATAAAATAGACAAGGATATTTATGATATTAAAGAGATGAATACCAACAACTTTTATATTAATATAAATAGCGGAAATATAAAATTCCTAGTTAAAAACAAGGAGTTCCTAGATATCATCAAAAACCTCAGATTTATTAAGAAGTTTGATAAGACACGCTATAATAATTTAATAATCTTAATGAATAAATTAATGAAAATCTATATATACATATTAGCAGACAGATACGATGCATATGTTTATATACCGATATTTAATGATATTAAAAATGATATTTTTGAAATATTATATTCGCTTGTATTTGTAGTCCCCGAGAGATTTAAACATATCTATGGTTTTAATCATACAGAAGAGATAGAGAAATCGCTTAATGATTTTAGAATTAAAGTTGGTAATATGATAATAGTCCTGGATAATTATGGAAAATTAGGCAAAGATAAAAAATATTTAGATATACACAAATATTATCCTTATGAAAAAAATAAAGAACACTATCTTCCTTAGAGATAAAGATATATATAAAGATAAGACAACACATACGGATATCTATATATCTTGTAATTGATTGCCAAAATGTATGGGTTCAAAATGTTTGTATTCAAATGACAGATTTGAGACATTCATTATATTTTCCATAAAAGACCCGTAACCGCCCTTCATTTTCTTACCTTTCTTTTTATCAAATTTTTTGTATTTTGCATATAAAACTGGAATAATTACAATAATCTTCTTATAATAAACATTTAGCTTTCTCTTACCTTTATTGCAGGCAAAGCAACCTCCATTCATACAAGTATTACAGACGCTATTGCCGCCTCTATCGCCGCCTTTAGCCATTTTTTTACAACCTCCTCTACTATTAATATATAAATAATCTACGGTCTCTGTGTTATCTGTTGCAAGACTTATTGATTTATCTTGTAATACCTCATAATTGACACGGTTAGACAAATTCACAGCTAATTCATCGCACGCTCTGCTAGATATCAATCTACCGACGTCGGCATTTATATCAATATTTTTTAATGGAATGATAGCCTCAAGTAAATCATTACAATTACCACCCTTTTTTTTTGACCTCATCGTTATTTATATATAAATATTATATATATTTAATTACTTAATAATATAATATGATTATTGAATATAGTATTAATAATATTAGAGAAGTATATGATAATAATTTATATAACGAAGATATGGAAATAATAGAAACGCTCCTTTCCGACAAAATAGAAGATCACTATATAAAAAGCCCGATTATTCACATATTTCCTATTACAATCTCGCTATCCATAACAATATTATTGGCAACTTATTTACTAATACGATAAAATATCCTATTCTTTTTTTAATTTATTTTTATTAAGAAGTATATACATAATTATATAATGTCTGATAGTATTACCCCGTTTGGTACTACTCGTTCGGTTTTCTCGTTGGCAACCAACGATTTGGAGATAAATGGAGATATTATAGCCAGTAAGTTCGTAGGCTCAGGAGACAAACTTACGAATATTACAATAAAAAGTATAAACGAAAGTACATTCAATAATAACTATGTACTCGACCAAACTTTGGGAGGGACGGGTAGTAGCACATTTATTGATAAAGGAATATTATTCAACAACGAAACTTTTAGAACATTAGAAAGTACGCCAAACTTTATATGGGATAATGTAGAAAATGCACTATTTATAAATAACAAAGATATTATCAAAGATTATTCTAACTATATTTTAAAAACAGCAGAAGTATTGGGGAGCAATATTAAGAGCACTTCTAACAATGTAATATCTCAAATCATTAATCATATTGAAAATGATATTCGCATATATAATGTTAGCGGAATCCCTAAAACATCTACATCAAATTATGGCCTCGTCAAGGTAGGCGAAGGGCTTTTCGTAGATGATAATGGTGTCATAACAATTAAACCGCAAGATATCGTTATTCAAAGGCCTGATGTAGAACCCGAATTGACGCCAAATAATATACCCGATACTAATTACGAAAAATTTGTTTTTAAATACGACCCAGACCGCGGTACTACATTTGATAATAATGCAGACGGTTCGCGCAATACTGTTCTTCCATATTGGTTCAATTTTGATAGTAAAAAGGTAAATAACAGTTCTAATATACAAAGTACTGGCTCTATTCAAACAAATGCTCTTACTATAAATAATAATACAGATGTATTGATTAAAGTAGCCGAAGAGCAAAAATACGAATATACGCCTCTCAATAATAACTACTTATATTTTAATGGTACAGAAAACTCATACGCATATTTTGATAGTTCAATAGATTTTTATGATATTTTTAACAATACCAAGGTTATTGGAGGGACTACTCAAGGCATTACCTTTTCTTTCTGGTTTAAATTTGAAGAAAAGATTTCTCAAAAAGGCTCTGTAATATTTTTGGGCGGTGCTACGAATTCCTACTTATTAGAAATTGATATTATATTAGAAAAAGCAACTGACGAATATAATAAATTATCTTTGAGAATATTCAATCTCAGCGAGTTCAAGCATATATTAAGTACAAATATAGAGCTTTATAAATGGTATCATTTAGTATGGACTATAGGAGGCAACGGTATATGGAGCATACATCTGAATAATATTAAGGAGACTAATATTATATATAATTCGCGAGCAGTTATTGAAACAAGTAGCAGGTATGTTGTTAAAAATATAGGGCGTTCAAGAACTTCGCAAACATCTTTTAAATTTTCATTATCAGACCTAAGAATATATAACAGGGTATTGACAGATGTTGAAATTACCGAGCTATATTGTGCGAATATTTATTCAGAATATAAATTGTTCTTTAATGACCCCAATTATACTAAATGCGATATTTTACTAATAGGCGGGGGCGGTGGAGGTACAAATGAAGGCGGAGGAGGTGCCGGAGAGCTCGTGTATATTGATAATGCTACGATGGACAAGAAAACCGTCGTTGTTAAAGTAGGTCGTGGCGGAGCCGGTAAAGTAATTAAAAATATCAATAATGTTGATGTAGTCGTTCAAGAAAACACGAAGGGTGTTAATACTGTTTTTGGATTATTAAATATTAATGGTGGCGGCTCTTATAATATTGAGTTAGGAGCCGGTGGTAGCGGTGCAGGTAATGGTGGGATAAGTCAGCTTACGACTAATTTTAATAACTTTATAACGGCTACCAGTATGTATCACAAAGGCAAAGTCGGATATATATTGAACGGTGGTGGTGGTGGCAGTGATACTGCTGGTGGTGAAATTAACGGAGGCGCAGGGCTTAATGCCATTAAAGATGGTACGATGGATTTATTTAATTTTAAAACTATTTTTTCATTATCAAATGATAACAAAGAAAGCTATTATGATGCAATTACAGGCTCTAACTATTTTGCAGGCGGTGGTGCCAGTAATATTGAAAATGCCTTGGGAGGAATTGGTGGTGGCGGAGGAGGGAGCTATGCATATAACGAAAACATTATATATAATGGCTTAGATAATACGGGCTCAGGTGGAGGTGGCTATTTTAATCACGGCTTTTCAGGAGGAAGTGGTTTAGTTATTCTGAGATTTTTAAACAAAGAGATATTGAATACTGGTATCAAAAATGATATTATACAAACATGCAATTATATCATCTCTCTAAATAATTCTATTACTTCTAAAGTTAATAATTTGAATACTGACAATATAGCTGAATATGTTGGTAATAATAATAAGTTCATTGTCGGTAATGTATATAATAATGATTTATTACTTAACGGGACACTTACAGTAGCATCAGATTTATTAGTTTTAGGAAATACCACAACATTACAAACGGACATATATACTACGGAAAAAATAGAAATTACTAATTATGATAGCGATACTGCTTTAAGAATCAATCAAATTGGTGGCAATATTGGTGATAGAAGAGAAGTGATGACCATATTATACAATTTTAATAAGTTGATGACAGTAATAAATAATGGCTGTGTAGGTATCGGAACTGTTCCACAGGCAGATGGTAATTTATTAGAAGTTAAAGGTAATATTAATATTATTACAAATAACGAAAATAATCACAAATATACCATAAATAACCGAGATATTATTGGAGAAACATCCAATTATATCTTAGCAGTCAGTAATTACCTCAATACTGACTATGACAATATCTTTGTCAATACTACGAATTATATCTTGGCTACAAGCAATGTCATAAAGACTGATTATGATACCCGGTTTGCTAACA